>Ga0310695_10000947_pt1 | contig 71093 bp, 39 predicted proteins | sample RumenRJG_04DNA_FD_203882 | JGI IMG/M metagenome (GOLD analysis project Ga0310695, IMG submission 203882) | Bovine rumen microbial communities from Lethbridge, Alberta, Canada - RJG_04 (v2) (version 2) | ecosystem: Host-associated > Mammals > Digestive system > Stomach > Rumen | place: Canada... | reverse complement strand
AATCCACAGCCTCTTCCTCGCCCTCGGCAAACGCCGCCGTCGAGAGGGTCGCGCCTGCCGCGACCACGCATGCTGTCGCAAAAGCCTTATGCCATTTCATGTTCGACCTCCCGCATCGTCAATCCTCGACGACGTGCGAAACACGGAAACTGCGGTTCCAGCCCGCGCCGTTACTGGAATTCGATCGATGCGACGCGCGGAACGAACCATCCGTCTTGGAATTTGCCGCCGTCCCTAAACCGCGGATTCGATAATTAGTCGTTCCTGAAGCAGGGGTAAATGCATCCGCAGTCGCATTACCGAGGTTGTTGAGGTTAGCACTGTCCCGGCACCACTCCCATACATTGCCCGCAGTGTCGTAAAGTCCCCAGTCGTTCGGCAGCTTCGAGCCAACCGCACTTGTGTAGTTTTTGCCCGCTTGCGTGCCGCCGGTATTTTCGCTGCAGATGCAGTAGTCCGGCACTTGCTCCGGATCGTCGCCCCATGAATAGGCGGTCGTCGCGCCGGCACGTTGCGCAATCTCGAACATTGCCTCCGTCGGCAGGTCGAAATACAGCCCCGTCCTAAAGTTGAGCCGTTGAAAGAAACGGCTTTCCGTGCTGGAGGAGACAATAGACGTCGCAGGTGAGGTAACTCCTCGTATGTGAGTGACGTATGCGACCGTGTCCACGGGACGGTGCGCCACCACGTCGCCCGTCTTTGCCTTTGTCATACCCGAAGGATTCGACAAACCGAGATTCGTGTATTGCTTCTGCGTAACCATGAACACGCCGATGTAGTAGTCCTTTTCAGTCGGCCAGTCCTTTCGGCTGTTCGTGGTCGCGTAGTTCTCGTCGTCGCCCGTCGGATAGCCGGAGAGGGACGCAAGCGCGGCGGCGTTCGGGAGCTCGGCCCTGTCCGCCCACTTCGGCACCTTGCGCAGCACCATCTTGCCCTCCTTGTATTCGGCCACGTTGTAGCGGGCGTTGGAGGCGTCCTGCGTATCCATCAACCCCTCGTAGTAGATTTCGCCGCTCGCGAGGTTGATGATCATGTAGTCGTTGCCGCTGGGGACATTCGTGGTGAAGAGCGTGGCGGAGATCGTGCAGTTCGCCGACCTGATTCCCGAAGGCGCGGTGAGCACAACGGAATGCGTCGTGCCGTCCGCATCGCCTTCCGCGCTTGCGCCGACCGTGTAGCCGTGCAGCACGTGCGACCTGCCGCCGTCCGTGATCGTGAACTCCACGCCGCAGTAGAGGCCGGCCGCCCGGTCCTGTCCGTTCGTCACTGTATAAGTGACGTCGATCTTGTTGTTCCACGGCCAGCGCTGCGCCGCGCTGTTCACGGTGATGCTCGGCTCACCGGCGTTCGCCGCGGCCATCGCGCCCGACAGGAGGAAAGCGGCTAAACTACGCCCCCCCCCCCCTGATTTTGCTCGTTTTCAGCAGTTTCATTGCTTTTCTCCTTGTTTTGTTTTTGTTTCTGACTTTGGCGTTTCCGCCGCCTTAAATTCTTTTTCTACGGCGCGCTCGGTGATCGCGCCCTACCTTTCAACTTTTCAACCTTTCAACTTTTCAACCTCGATGACGGGCATGTCGATGTTGCGCTTCTTCGGGTTGAAGTTGATTCCGACGAGCGTGACGGGGCGAGGGCCGCCGATCCACTTGTCCGCGTAGCCGCGCTCGCGGATCTGCCCGACCGCCGCCTTCGCCGATTCGTCGTACTTGAACTCGAGCACGTACACGGCGGAAGGCGTCTCCACCACCGCGTCGGCGTAGCCGCGCGCCGACGGGAACTCCGGCGCGGGGTTCGCCCCGATCATCGAGAAGAAGAGCTGGAAGTACCGCTTCGCCTCCGCCTCGTCCCGTATCCGCCAGTCGGGCGGGATCTGGGCGTAGAGCGAGAAGAGCATCGTCTCCACGACCTCCGCGATGTCGCCGGAGGCGACCAGGCTCTTCGCCTTGTCGACGAGCGCGTTGAACGGGGTCTCGTCGATTCCCAGCGCGTGCGAGAGATAGCCCTCGAAGAGCGCCTCGCGCACCTCGAGGTTCGGCGGCGCGAGGACGTACCTGTCCGTCTCATCCTTCCTCGGATCGCCGCGCACGACGTCCTTGATCGTGAGGTAGCCGCCCTGGTACAGCAGCGACACCATCGGCAGCGTCTCCGCGTCGCACACGTCGAGCGTAATCGGCCGGGCCGGGACTTTTTCAAGGTCCGCCGGCAGTTTCCCGGCGTTCTTCATGCGGTTGATGACGAGCGTCGTCCGGCCGGTCGTCTCCCAGTAGCCCTTCAGCTTGCCGGACTTGAACGCGCTGCCGAGGGACACGGGATTGCACACGCGCGCCTCGGAGTCGGGCGAGAAGCGGTAGCCGTCGTACCAAGAGAGGATCGCCGCCTTCGCCGTCGCGAAGTCCATGCCGTTATCTGCGCCGAGCGCCTCGACGTTCTCGCGCAGGGGGCCGTCGAGTTCGTCGGGCGTATAGCCGAGGAGCGTCGCGTACTGCGGAAACGACGAGAGGTCCGTGAGGTGGTTCAGCCCGGAGAACACCGAGAGCTTCGTCAGCTTCGTGACGCCCGTCATCATCAGGAAGCGGATCGACCCGGAGTTGATCTTCAGCTTCTCGTAGAAGTCGTGGAGGACCGAACGCACCCGCTTCAGCGTCTCAATGTCGTCGAGGAACTTCGCCACCGGCTCGTCGTACTCGTCGATGAGGACGACGATCTTCCCGTTCGGCGACTTCGCCGCCGCCGCGGACAGGAAATCCTCGAACTGCCCCGAAACCGGGCCTTCTCCATCGTATGGAATGCCCGCATGGGCGCAAAGCCCCTTGACAAGCTTCGCAAGCCGCTCAATGAACAGTTCATACGTCTCGCCCACGGCGCTGGACATCGTGAAGCCGTACACCGGCGTAGGCTGCTCCCAGCCCTCCCACGGCAACTCGTCTAGCGCGAGCCCCTTGAACAGCTCGCGCCGCCCCTCGAACATCGCCTTGAGCGTGGAGAGCATGAGCGACTTGCCGAACCGGCGCGGACGCGAGATGAACAGCTGCTGGTCCGCGTCGTTGCAAAGCCGGTACAGCAGGTCTGTCTTGTCGACGTACTTTCCCTTCCCCCCGAGTATGAGGCTCGGGAAGTCGAACACGCCCGTCGTGGGCATCTTGATTGTATGCGCGTTGCGTTCCATTTGTGAACATTGTACCACAACTCGCGATTCCATGCAACCGCGATTTTCCGCACGCCATTTGTTCTCATAGGCGATGCGCCCGATTAATGGTTATCGGCCGGCCGCGCGTGCCGAGGGATGAAAGCGGCGTCACGGCGATGGCCGCCGCCGCTCCCGCCGGCAGATCCTGATTCGGGATCTCGACCTCCGTCACCCCGCCGTTCGTCTCGTGCCCGATGCCCATGTTGCCGCCAGCCGCGTAAACCGCCTTGCGCAGCTCGCCGTCGACCGCCACCTCGTACGCATAGACCCGGCACTTCGGGTTTCCGTCGGCAAGGGGTATCTTGACCTTGCCGCCCTCGACGACGAGCTTTGCGCCTTCCCGAAACTGCGGCTCGCCAATCGCCTTCTTCAGTTCCTCCCTGGAGAACGGATGCGGCTTCACTTTGCCGTTCTCGACTTTGCACGCGTCCAGGGGCATGATCCAATCCGTTCCCAGGCTGCCCCCTTCGCCAAACTCGCGCCGCTCGATCGCCATCATGTCGTCGTAGAGGCGGAACACATACCCCTGGCGGGCCACGCCGATCTTCTCGCGCTCGCCACCCTCGAGCTTCGCCTTGGTGATGTAGGCGTCGTGCGCGAACGGCAGCCACCCCTTCGGCAGACACGCCGGCACCTGTATGGCGATCGCGCCGCCCCAGTCGAATATGACGTTCCAGTTGGACGCGCTGTTGTGCCAGTGCCCGAAGAGGCTGACCGCCTCGGGAAACTTCGCCATCGCCTTGTTGAGCGCGGCGTGGGGGCGGATGTGCGAGAGGACGAAGAACGGCCTTCGCCCGTCGCGAAAGCCCTGCTTTGCCTCGACCGCCTTGACGAGCTGCGCGATCTGCCCCTCCGCCACGCCGTAGTGGCGCCCGAAGAAGTGGTATCCCTTCACCTCCCTGTGCCATGCGGGCTCGTACGTCTCGCCCCACACCCGCTCCCAGCTAGAGGCGATGTCCGTCGCGAGAATGCGCCGCACGCGCTCCTCCGGATCCTTGAACACGCGCTCGACCTTGAATCCCGTGTCGTTCCCGTACTGCCAGCCGTCGATCTCGTGGTTGCCCGTGACGAACAGCTTCTCGATCCGGTGGCCGTCCGGCGCAAGTCCCTTGGGGAACACCTTGTTCCACGCCTCCGCGTGGAACTCCAGCTCCCGGATCTGGCCGCGGTGCGCCGCGTCGCCACAGTGTACGACGGCGTCGACGTTCTGGCTGCGGAAATACTCCAATGCAGAAATAAAGTATTTGTGCGGAAACGTCCGCGCCGCCTTGAGACCGGTGTAGTCGGTTCTGAGGTGCGTGTCGCTGAGCGCGCCGAACACCAGCTTCGCGCCCTTCGGCGGCTTCCAGCCTTTCGGCGCCGCAAAGAGCGTGCGCCCGCCCGCTGCGGCGAACCCAAACGCCGCAAGGGCCTCCCCCAGGAAACCCCTTCTCGTGACTCTCATTTCAGGCATCCGACAGCCTCCTGTGCTGTTTTATGAAAAAACGCCTAGATTATATCACAATTCAGAAAGCTTCACGTGAGGAAACCGCAAAAAATTTCCATGGCTGCTCCCGCAAGGGGGAGTTTGACAGGGGCAGTCCCCGCAGATATCCGGAAAATCCGGAATGTCCGGAACATCCGGAAAATCCGGAGAATCCGGGATGTCAGCGAACGAAGATGAAGAAGCCCGACTTGACCCAACGCCACGTCAGTTTCACCGCCGGGTCGCCATCCTTCCACGTGTAGCCGCGTGCGCCATTCACGGACCGCGCAAGCTCAGTGCCTCCGTCCAGCGTCTCAACCTTGCCAAGCGGCCTCAAGTGTCTGCCCGTGTTCGCGTCCACGGCCTGGCCAGCCGTAAACGTCCACGTGCCGCACACGTCGTATGCGCCCGGTGCCTCCGTGGGCACGTAGTCCCCCTCCACGGCCACCAACACGTTCGTCTCGGTCAAGGCGCCGTGGAAACGCGCCTCGTCCACCTTGCGGTTCTGCACGAGCTCCTCGTTCGTCAGCGCCCGGTTGTAGAGGCGGAACGCATACGTGGTGCCTTTCATGTGACGACGTTCTGTGCCCCCCGGGTTCGACCCGGAACCGCCGATCGACCACATGCGCGCACCGAGCGCGGAAGCCGTGCCAGAAGCGCATCCGTTGCCGGAGGTCGGTATCGCGGTCCCTTCCGTGAGCATGAATTTCGTAGGCGTGAAAATGCCCGTGTAGTACTTGCCGCTCCAGTTCATGGAAGGACGGTTGGCGAAGAAGTTTGGAGATCCGTTCAGCTTCCATTGAATGGATCCCTTGCCGAAGAGGCCGTTGTCGCCCGGCAAGCCGCAGAGCGTCGGCCAGTTGGCCTTCTGCCCATTTACGTCAAATTCAACGGCACCCTGAGCGGTGAACTCCTTGTCGAGCGTGATCAGGTCCTTGGTCCAGGCGCACGCGCCCTCCCAGCCATCGTTGTTCGGCGAGAACACGCATCCATTCTCCGCCCAGGAGTGGAATTTCGAGCAGTTGAACCACACGCTGCCGCCGAGCGAGGCGGAGTTGACCCATTCGACCGCCGCGCCGTTGTGCGGACGCGTAGTGCCCTCGTTGTAGATGCCGTCGAGGTTCAGAATCAAGCCCGACTGCACGTAGTCGCCGATGTCGAAGTCCGCCGCCGTGCGGTAGCCCTCGGTCATTTCGTAGCGCCAGGTGAGGCGGCGGTTGGCGCCGTTCGCCGTGGGCGTGAAGGTGTAGGTGTCCGCGTCGTCAACCTGGGTGAAGGCAATCGTGCGCGCGGCCGTGTCCATCGTCTCGAGCAGATAGCCCTTGAGCGTCCACGTGAAACCATTGGCAGTCACCGTCGCTGGCGCTGTGACGGTCTTGGAGCCCGTGCCGCGCACGAGCCAGTTGCCCGTCTCGCACGCCGCGCCTTCGTGAGACGCGCGCACCGTCACGAGGTCCTTCTCCGTGGACTCGCCCCACCGGCCGCGGAAGCGGATGTTGTCGAGTTCGCGGTTGCGCGCGACCTCCTCGTTCGAGAGGATGCGGTCGTACACGCGCAGACAGTAACCGCTCCCCGTCAGCTCGCGCGTTGCAGCGTTGTCGCCCGAGCCGCCGAAGAAGTATTCTCTATTGCCGATGGCGTTGGAGGTGCTGTGGAACGTCATGGGCGGCGCGACGCGGCCGTCGCCCAGCGCCGCGGCGGATCCATCGACATAGGCCGTGGCGAACACGCCGTCCCAGTCGCGGATTGTCGGGCGCGGATCGGCGCCCACCTGGTTCTGCTTGAAGATGAGGTCGGCGCCCTTGTTCTGGGTGAACAGCTGGAATTCGTCGCTTTGTATGCCGAAGTAGGTGGGATACGACACGTTCTGGCTTGTGGTGATCATGTCGTAGCCGATCTGCACGGTGGTCTGGTGGGCGAGCGAGATGGAAGGCGCCTTGAAGTAGCTGCCGCCGGTGAAGACGTACGCCTTGTCGCTCCAGGCGCCCGCGCCTTTCGCGTCGCTGTCCACTTTGCGCGTCGCCACGCCGCCGGCCGAGCCGAGGTTGGCCCACGTCGTTGCGTCCATGCTGTGCTCCGCCGTGAGGCCGGCGTTACGTATGGCGTCGAGGTGGAGAAGGAGTCCGTTCGGCACGTAGCAGTCTGCGTCGTACGCAAGCACGCCGTCCGTCATCTTCCAGTTCCAGGTGAGGCGCGTCTGGGCCCATGCCGCGCTGTTCGTGCATTCGACGGAGTTCCCCGTTCCCGTCTTCTCGATGATCCAGCGCTGTCCGGCCGCGTTGTACCGCTCGAGCTTGTAGCCAGTCGGCTGCCAGGTGCGATCCGCCGCGTCGGTCGCGCTCGCGGGGGCGGTGAAGGTCTGCGAGGCGCCGTTTATCGTGTAGCTGCCGGCGGCCGTGCCGGAAAGCCCGCGCATGGAATCCTCGACGGTCACCGCGGCGGTGCCCGTCCAGGGCTCTTCGGCCGGAGTGGATGCAATCGCGTCCGCCGGATCAGGCAGCGTTTCGGCGTCGGGCCCCGCCGCGACGCTCGCGGCGACCATCTCCCCGGTGAAGGCGACGTTCCACACGCGGAATTCGTCAACCGTCATTTTCGCGTCCGGGTTGTCCCACAGGTGGGCGTCGCCGAGGAAGAAGTTATTCTGCGTGAAGTCCTTCAAGAACCAGTCGCGCGCATCGACGGAGGCGGTGCCGACCGGTTGGCGCGTGTCGGCGTTGTAGAGGTAGGCCGTCGCGGTCGTGCCGCCGCGCTCGGTCTGGATGGGCTTCAGCACGACGGCGAGATAGTAGGGCGTGCCGACAGTCAGCGCCTGCATCGACCCCGCCTGGTGGGCTGTGCTTCCGTTCAGGCTCGTCATGCGCAGGGACGGTTTCGTCGTGGTGCCGCCCTGGCGGAGCGTGAACGCGATGATGTCGGTGTCGCCGGGGCCTGTGTGGAAGAGACGCGACCAGTTCTGGGCCTCGTTCTCGGTGAACCAGATTTCGATGGTCGCCTGACCGTTCACGGGCAGGAAGTTCGCGCCGAAACTGATGCGGTCGTTGTGGTTGCCGGAGGTCGTGTTGGACATCGTGCACGTCTCGTTGTTCTCGTCGAGCGCCGCGTCGCCCGCCGGCACTGCGGCGCTCCCGCCCTCGACGGCGTCGTCCCAGCTGCCGTTGAACGAGTAGCGGTGCACGAGCGCGGGCGTCTCCGGCGCGCCGTCCGTAATCTCCGCCTTCTCCAGCACGAAGTCGTCGAAGAGCGTTGACTGATCCTTGTCCACGCAGTAGCTCTTGACCTCTATGCGATAGACGCCGGGCGAGGGGATGCGCACGTAGCGCACGAACTTCTGCCAGAAATTGTCCTTGGTGGTGCTGCCGGAGTAGAGCTGCGTTCCGCCGATGCTGAACGAGAACGTGTTGCCGTTGTTGCCGTTGACGCGAGCGACGAACTTGGCGGAGAACTTGTACAAGCCCGGCTCCGGCACCGCCACGTCCTGGTAGAGAATCAGATCGCCTGCGTCGTGCGCCGGCTGCATATAGGCGGCGAATGTGCCGCACTGGTCCTTCAGCGCGCTGTGAAGCAGCCAGCTCGGCGCCGCCGTCCCGCGCACGAGGTTGACGTTTAACGCGCGCAGTACCTTCCAGGCGTCGCCAAAGGACGCTCCTTCGGCGACACTGGCTCTGTTGCCGGTGTACGGGCTTGAATCGAAATCGCCGTTCTCGATGAGGTTGACGCCGGCGCGGGCGTTGACGGAGGCGGACAAAACGAGTCCGCCCGCGATGATTGTCATCATGCGGTTCATTGCTTTGTTCCTTTCGCGCAGTGCGCTAGGCTTTGAGGGGGGTACGGCAACCGTGTGCGAACGCGCCACACGGCGTTCTGCCGCGCTTCTTGGCGATTCTAGGCTAGCATCATGTTTCCTGCCGGTTGCTAACATAGTTACCCTTATTTTGCCAACAGTGTACCATATCGCTCCGCGAACTACAAGCGGTTTTTGAGGGGCGATTTTGGCGCGTTCCATGCGACATGCAACTCATACAATCCGTCTTCAAAAGCCATCTCAGTCGGCGGCGCTTAGGCTAAAGGGAAAATCGATAAACTTATTTCCGTCGCCTTTCGATCACTGCCTCTATTTGCGCAAGCGTATCTTTGACGTCCGCAGAATCCTTTTGAGCGCCGGATTGCATGCGTCAAGTTTTTCCGCAATTGCCCTTGAACGCCGAGACTGGTCAGTCAATCCATGTAACCTCTCCGGTTTCCACGGTTGGCTCGTTTTTGGAAGTCGTCCTCCCGCTATTCCTCTTCGAGCACCACGCGGAAACCGACGTCGTAGACGGCCTGCCACGGCTCGTAGGCAAGGCGGAAGGAGCTCGTGCCGTCGCGCGGACGCGACGCAAACGAGCCGCCGCGCGCGACTTTCTTCGTCTTGGGATTGCCGTCGTTTCGTCCGTCGCCGTCCACATACGGGTAGGGCGCGTAGTCGGAGAGCGTCCACTCCGCCGCGTTGCCGTGCATGTCGTAGAGGCCCCAGCGGTTGCAGTTCGCGCGGCCCACGTAGTTCAGGTTGAACCAGTCGTCCTGCCAACGCTCCTCGTGCAGCGGGTAGTTCTGCCAGATCTCGAACGGACGGCGCCGGCGGATGTTGCCGCCGCCGTCAAAGCCGACAACCTGGAAGCGCACGTCGCGGTCCGCGAAGTTGGCGAACTTCGAGAAGTCGTCGTCGAGCCCGCCCCACGGGAACGGCGTATCGGTGCCGGAGCGCGCGGCCCACTCCCACTGCGCCTCGGTCGGGAGCGACGCCTTCACGTTGCACGTCTTCGAGAGCCACGCGCAGAAGCGCATCGCCTCGTTCCACGAGACGCGCACGACAGGCTGGCGGCGGTGGTTGCCGATATGGCCGGGGAACACGTGGTCCTTGCCGAACTCGTCCTGGTAGCGCGAGTCGTGCTCCGGATCGAACGCGTTGTACTGCTGGTTCTGCACCTCCATCTCGGAAATCCAGAACGGTTTCGCGATGCGCACGACGGCCTGCGGACGCTCGTCCGGGTAGCCGTTCGCGCTGCCCATCACGAACACGCCGGCGGGGATGCGGCGGAAGGTCATGGACTGCCCCGCGCCCAGGATGATCGTCTTGGTCGTGACGGGGGCGATCTGCCAGATGGCGCCGAGCTGCGCGTCCGCGCTCTGAAGCTCGTTCATCGGCCAGCCGTTCACCTTCGGGGTGGACGGCGCGGGCTTCGCCGGCTCCGGCGCGACCGGCTTCACCTCGCGCTTCGCGACGACGGCAGCGTAGCGGTCGTGTTCCGCTTCGGGATCGTCGTCGACGTTCGCGTACGCGATCGCCAGTTCCTTGCGGCGCTTCGCCTGGTCGGGAACCGGATGCTGCACCCAGTGGTCGGGCTTCGCGAGCGAGGGCGGACTCCACTTGCCGTGGAACGGACAGTTGAGGTCGATCCACTCGTAGATCTTGAGGCAGTCCTCCGGCGCCATCTTCACGCCGTGGTGTCCCTTGCGGAGCATCTGCACGAGCGGGCTCGTCGACGCGTGGTAGTCCATCACCGGCAGCATCGTCTCCTCGCTCTCGGGTCCGGGACGGTGGATGTAGGGATGCAGCACGCGGTACGCCTCCTCGGCGGTGCCCATCCAGAGGCGCTTGCCGCTCAGCTTGCCGCCTTCGGCGAAACCGCCCTGGTCGGCCTTGGCGAGAGGTGCCTTCTCCTTGTCGCCGTGGCAGCTCAGGCAGTACTTCTGCACGACGGGGAACATCTCGTTCGCGAAGCCCCACGGACGAATCCCGTCGCCGTCGGTCGGCTTGATCTTCTGGATCTCGCCCCTGAAGTACTTCTCGTCCGCGATCGTGCGCTTCGTGTGGATGGACGAGCGGTTGTCCTCGTGGCAGCCGGTGCACGACACGCGCTCGCCGGGCATGCCCACGATCCAGGAGCGCATGAGCTGCACAGCCTGGCCCTTCTCGTCGAGCGGCTGCACGGAGATTGGCGTGTTTGCGGGCATCTCGAAGCAGGCGCTGCCGTCGCTCTCGATGTCCACCGTGCCGAGGATGCGCTTCACGTCCCAGCCGCTCTCCACGCGCTCGTTGTAGCCGGAGCGGCGGTAGCCGATCCAGCCGGTGGAGGAGTGCCCGCCCGTCTTGTGGTAGTTGTAGTGGTAGCTGAAGAGGCGCATCTTCTTCACCGTGCCGCGCGGCACGCCCTTGAGTCCGGGGCCGTTGTAGATGTCGGCGATGTGGACGCTGCACGTCTTCTTGCCCTTCACCGAGCGGTCGGGGATGATCGGCGGACGCTTCCGCGGCGCGAACGGCATGGCCTCAAGGTACAGACCGTCCTCCGCCTCCGCGATGCGCGTGACGTTGTCGAACACGTCCACGAGGTAGAGGCCCATGAGCGCGTCGGGCGCCGCCTTCACCGTGGCGAGGTTGTACTTCGCGTCAAGCGGCCACGGATGCGAGAAGTACGGCTTGCCGCGCGCGAACTGGTTCATCGTGTAGGGGTCGGCCATGTCGCCCTCCACGTCCTTGCCCCAGCCGGTGAACTCGTGGACCATGCCGGTCTTCTCCTTCGGCAGCACCTTCGCGGGGATGCGCAGCGTGTGGCGCGCGGGACCCCAGTCGCGGTCGGGCGGGTCGTACTTGAACGGATAGGCGCGCGCGAGCGTCGGGTCGATCTGGAAGAAGCGCCCCACCTCGGCGCGGTCGTGGTGGCCGCCGCCGATCATCGTGATGAGGTGCGGCTCGCCGGGTACGGTGCGCGCGCAGTAGAAGAACGTCGGCACGAACGAGTTGGAGCCCCACACGGAGAGCTGCCCGATGCCGTCGGGGTTGCACGTCATCAGCACACGGCTCCAGTAGTGCGGCTGGTCGGAGTATTCCCAGCGCGTGTAGAGGATGCGTCCGTCGTGCGTGACGTTGGGGGTGTAGTCGGAGTCCTGCTCATAGGTGAGCTGACGGATCTCGCCGGTCTTGCGGTCCTTGCGGTACATCACGGCCATCGGCATGTTGCCGTCCTCGCACGGGAGGAACTGGTACGCCGCCGTGCCGAGCATCACGAACTGGTCGCGGTTCGGGAGGTAGCAGGCGTCCCACCACTGGATGTCCTTGTGTTCCTCGGGCGAGACAAGCTCCGCCTTCTGGTAGGGCATTTTGTCGGAGAGCTTCGAGAAGTCGGTCTTGATCTCGAAGATGCCGAAGAGGTTGTTGAAGCCACGGTAACCGGTGAAGAGGATGCGCGAGGCGTCGAAGTCGAGATCGATGTCGCGCACGATGGAGGTCTTGTCGGCCGGCTTGTAGAGCGGACGGAACGTCGGGTTTCCGCGGATGTCGCTCAACACGCCGATCTCGTTCTCGAAGCCCGTGCGCGGGGCGACCATGTGGTTCTCGGCGTTGAGTCCGGTCATGCCGCTGCCGCGTCCGCCGAACGCGCCGCGCGGATTGCCGATCTTGCGGTGGACGCAGAGGATCTTGTCGAAGTCGAGGACCGGGTTCGCGAGCATCGCCTTGCGGTAGTTCTCCACGAGCTGCACGGCGGCGGCCTTCGCCGCGGCGTCGCCCTTCTCGAGGTCGGCCTTCACCTTGTCGACCTGCGAGATCAGCGCCTCGATGGCGGCGGCGTTCTTCGCGTAGTCGTATTTCGGGTTGTTCTTGAGGTCCGCGAGCGCGCGCCGCGCGGCCTCCGGCTTCACGAGAGCCAGCTGCTCGCGCGCCTGGCGCACGGGATCCGCCGCAAGCGAAAGCGCCGCGCACGCGAGAATGGTCATGCAAAGTGTCTTATTCATCCGATCTACTCCATTTCGCTTGAAAGGACAAGCGGTGAATAGTATACCCGATTCCCCTTTTCACTGCACGCGGAAAATGCGTCCGGTCGGGTTGACGGGTGCGGGAGCGTTTGCTACACTTCACGCACGCAACGGAGAAGTCAATGCCGCAGTTTCTCGAAAAAATAGCCGAAGTGCTCGAGGTGCCGTCCGTCACGCCGGAATACGCGTTCCGCTCGGCCCCGGGCTGGAGCTCGCTCATGGGCTTCGCCCTCATCGTGCTGCTCGAACAGCAGTACCACGTCACGCTCACGGTGGAGGACTTCATGAAACTTGAGACGATCGCGGACCTCGCCCGCGCCGCGGGGGTGGACGCATGAGCGGCACCTGTACCGTCGTGACGGGCGCCACCTCCGGCATCGGCGCCGCCGTCGCCGCCCGCCTCCTCGCGCGCGGCGAAAACGTCGTGGCCGTCGCGCGCCGCGCAGAAGAGCTTTCGCGCCTCTACGGCGCAAACCCGCGCGCCGCTTGTGCGGCGATAGACCTCGAATCGCCCGACGCCACCGCGCGCGTGGCCGCCGCCGTGAAGGAGCGTTTCGACGCCGTACGCGGTTTCGTCCACGCCGCCGGATTCGTCGCCCCCGCCCCGCTCGGGCTCATCCAGGACGAGACGGCGCACCGGCTCTTTTCCGTCCACGCCCTCTTTCCCCTCCAGTTCCTCGGCTGGCTCGCGAAGCGTCCGAACCACGCGGACGGCGCGGCCGCCGTGCTCGTCTCGTCGCTCGCCGCGCACGAGGGCGACTGCGGCAATGCCGCCTACGCCGCCGCGAAGGGCGCGGTCGAGGGCCTGCTCCGTCCCGCCGCCGCCGAACTCGCCCCGCGCGGCGTGCGCGTGAACGCCGTCGTGCTCGGCGTTGTCGACACGCCGATGGCGCAAAACTCCTGGATGGCCCGCAGCACGCCAGAACAGATCGCCGCGCGGCGCGCGCGTTACCCGCTCGGGTTCGGCACGCCGGAAAAAGTTGCGGACGTCATCGACTTCTTCCTCGGCGAATCGTCCGCGTGGATCACGGGACAGTGTCTCGTGGCGGACGGCGGGCACCAACTCACCTAACGGGAGACGGCATGAAGGACCTCGTCATCATCGGTGCGGGCGGATTCGGACGCGAACTCTTCAGCGCGGCGCGCGAGGCTGTCGGCTTCGGCGAGCAGTTCCGCGTGAAAGGCTACCTCGACGCCAACCCCGCCGCGCTCGACCGCTTCACCGGCTACCCGTCCATTCTCGGTTCGCCCGAAGACTACGCCATTCAGCCAGACGACGTGTTCATCACCGCGCTCGGCAACATCGCCTCCCGCCGTCGCTGCGTGGAGCTGATCGAAAAACGCGGCGGTGCGTTCATCTCCGTAATCCACCGCTCCGCCTCGCTCGGACAGAACGTCATCGTCGGCCCCGGCTCGTTCATCGCGCACAACGTGGTGCTCACCGTGGATATCGCCGTGGGACGCCACGCGGACATCTTCCACGGCACGGAGATCGGACACGACTCAACCGTTGGCGACTTCGCGCACGTCTACTCTCTCTGCTCGATCGGCGGCAACGTGAAAATCGGCAACGGCGCGGCCGTGTATCCCGGCGCGCGCATCGTGCCCAATCGCAAGATCGGCGACAACGCCGTCGTGGGCATCGGCAGCGTGGTGCTGCTCAACGTCGTGGCCGGAACGACGGTGTTCGGCAACCCCGCCGCCCCGAAATCGATCCCTTCGTAAAAGGCCTCTCGGTCGCTCAGTTGTCTCTCGGTGCAGGGAGGTGCAGGGCCTGTGCAACGCCCGCGGAGAACGCCTTCCCCATCGACATCATGCCCCAGTCGTTCGGATGGCAGCCGTCCACGGTGCCCTCCAGGTCGCCGGTGTACATCTTGTCCTTGGGCAGGTACACGAGGTCCTTCCAGCCCTCTGCAACCAACTTTTCGTAGAGCTTGCGGATGAACTTGTCCTGGCTGTTCTGCGGACGGCAATACACGTCGCAGCGCTCCGCCATCACGATCGGCACGCCGGGGCGCTTCGCGCGCAGGTTGCGGATGAACGGCTCGTAGTTCTCGTCGACGTTGCGCCCGCGCCGGTTGTTGACGTCGGAGGCCTTCGTCATGCCCATGTTCCAGAGGCAGTCGAGCACGTAGCAGCTCGCGTCGATCGCCGCGAGGTGCTCGCTCATCTCGTACTCCATCACGCCCGACCCGGAGAAGCCGAGGTTGACCACCGGCACGTCGAGCGCACGCCCCACCACGTTCACGAACGCGAGGCCGGGACGCGACGCGCAGCCGCCGTGCGTGATCGACGTGCCGTAGAACACGACCGGCTTCGACGCGCCGCGGTGCGGCGGCGCGGACGAAATCTTCGCGTTCGGCTCGATGCCGAGGGAGAATGACTTGACGCCGTTGTAGAGCGGAAGGTTCACGAGGCATGGCGTGCCGGGCGTCCAGTCCATCGTAAGCGAACCACCCTTTGCGTTGGAGATGCGACCTGTCTTGACGTACCGCCATGCGCCGTCCGGCGTCTGGCGGTACACGTCGATGCCGCTCACGCCGGTGGACGGCATGTGGTCCATAGACAGGTGCGGGGTGTAGGGGACCCACCTGAAATGGAGCTTCTTCGAGTCGGTCGTGAAACGGAACTGCATGCCGGCCGTGTGGTGCCGCATCGCCCGCACGCCGCCGTTCACCTTCGCCGTGACGTTGGAGGGAAGGCGGTCGTAGTAGTGGTCTACGTTGTCGAACGCGCGCCCCTCGATCGGCAGGAACTTGCCGTCGATCCAGCGCACGCCCTTCTCGGTGACCGATTTTTCCAGCGCCATGCGCGGGTCGTACTTCGCGGCTTCCGCCACTGCGGCCAGCGTGGCCAGGATCGCGGCCGAAGCCGCCAAAAAGCGTTTGCAGTCAAGCATGTCGATTCTCCTTGTTGTTTGTTTCCGTCAATTATAGCCGTCCGTCGCGCCGAGGTCAAGCGCGCATCACCGTTGGGAGGGATTCCAAACCACGGGGAGGGACGCGCTCCGTCGCGTCCGCCGTAGGGGGGCGTCTGGCTCACGCGAAGACGCAGAGGCGCGGAGGTTGGCTTCTTCGGGGACAGCCCCCATCGAATTCCTATGATTTAGCATTTTACCTGCCGTCAAGTGGCGAATTTACTTCGTCATTTCGATGGGCTTGATGTCGCCGTTTTCATCGAACGCCATGCGGTCGATGCAGACGACGCGGTGGTGCGGGCCCTTGCTCGGGATCGGACGGCGGTGGTAGCAGATGCGCCAGTCGTCCTCGCCCACGCGGATGACCGAGTGGTGTCCGGCGCCGGTCGCCAGCGGGCGCTTCACGCCCAGCACCTTGCCCTTGAACTCGAACGGCCCGAACGGCGTGTCGCCGACGCTGTAGTTGACGCAGTAGTCGTCCCGCGTCCAGCCGCCGCACGAATACATGAAGTACCACTTGCCCTTCCGCTCGAACATCACCGAACCTTCGACGTAGCCCTTCGGCGTAAAGTCGCGCCAGGGCGAGCCATCCTCGAACGGAACGAGCGACTTGAAGTCCCTGGCGAGCTTCACGAGGTTGCAGCGTCCCCATCCGCCGTACACCATGTACCAGTCGCCCTTGTACTTGAACACGTACTGGTCGATCGGCTGCGCCCCGTTCCAGAAGCGGTCGATGAGCGGCTTGCCGATGAGATCGCGGTACGGACCTTCCGGACGGTCCGCCACGGCTACGCCGATTCCGCCGTATCCTTGAAGACCGGGCTGTTTCCTGGGTTCGCCGTCCGCGCGCCGTCCACTCACCGGATAGGAGTCGTTCGCGCTGAAGAAGAAGTAGTACTTACCGTCCACCTCGTGCGCGTCCGGCGCCCACATCGCGCCCCGCGCCCAGGCGACCTCGTTCGTCGTCAGGATGCGCGGATGTTTCACCCACGTCGTGAGGTCGCTCGACGAAAACGCGTCGAAGAACGTCTGCTTGCGGAACTTGTCCGACACCGTCGGAAACACCCAGTACCGGTCTCCGTACTTCCTGATCTGCGGATCGGCGTACCAACCCGCGACGATGGGATTCTTCGCCTTGTCCGGGCAAGCAGCCTCCTGCCCGCCGCATACCGCTGCGACGGTCGCAACAAGCGCAGTCAACATGATTTTCTGTTTCATTATCGCTTTCTCCTTAAAGTTGGGATGTCCCTCGGCGGCAGCAGATTTCGGCCGCCACGTCGGCGCAGCGGGCGGCGTCGGACGTGTAGTAGTCGGCGCCGACCTCCTTGCAGAACGCCTCGGTGATCGGCGCACCGCCGATCATGATCTTCACTTTGTCGCGGATACCGGCCGCTTCCGCCGCCTTCACCACGTCACGCATCACTTCCATCGTTGTGGTGAGAAGCGCGGAACAGCAGATCACCGCGCAGTCCTGCTCCTGCGCCGTCTTGACGAACGCGTCCGGCGGAACGTCCGTGCCAAGGTCGATCACTTCAAGCCCCTTCGACTCGAGCATCATCTTGACGAGGTTCTTGCCGACGTCGTGGTAGTCGCCCTGCACCGTTCCGAGACACACCCGCCCCGTCGCCTTCGCGCCTTCCGCCGCAAGGTGCGGCTTCAGCACCGCCGCGCCCTTGTTCATCGCGCGCGCGGCCACGAGCACCTCCGGGACGAACGCCTCGCCGTTCTTGAAGCGGACGCCCACCACGGCCATCCCGGCCATGAGGCCGTCCTGCAAGATGGCCTGCGCGCTCATCCCCTCGTCCAACGCCTGCTGCACGAGGGCGACGACTTCCTTGGCGCGTCCCGCCTGAAGTTTCTCCGATATGAGCGACAGTTCCATCTCTTGGTCTCCTAGGGATTCAGCACAACGGTCTCGCCGGGCCTGAAGTCGCGCTCGAGCGTCGCCTCGCCGCTGTTGCGCGTCTTGCCGCACGTCCAACCGGGCGGCGGGCAGGCGCGATCATGCGGCCCTGCCCACGGATTGACGAGGCGGAACCGTCCGCCCTTCTCGCTCTTTACCTCCACGCGCACGACCTTCCCGTTCTTCATCTCGGCGGAAACGAGGAAGCACCCCTTCGCACGCAGGTTCTCGAACTTCGCGTCCGCGCCCGTCCAGTTGGGAAACACCTTCACGAAGCCGTGGTCGCACTGGATGAGCATCGACTGCACAAACTCCATCGCGCCGATCTTCTCCACACCGTGTACGCCGTCGTGGATGTGGAAGTTCTTCTGCATGATGCTCAGCTGGTGCTTCTTGAACGCGTCGATGACGGCCTGCGCGGGATAGCCCGCGCGGATCGCCGTCGCGAAGAGCTTCGGCGTCTGGTTGATGCCGGACCACGCATGCCCCTTCCCGATGGCGATGTTGCCGTCCACCGCGCCGACGGCCAGCGCGCGGAATTCCGGCGTCACGTCGAACGCGAACTGCTCGCCGGGAATCACGCTTTCAAGGTTGAGCGCGTTGCCGCCGGACGGATTCGCGGAGCCGTCCGCGTTCTCCACGCCCGAGAGCATCTTCACCGGCTTGCCGTTGATCGAATACACGCCGACCGGCAGCTCCGCAAGATGGTCGCGCATGTCCTTCCATGCGGCGAACTTCGTCTCTGGCACGTCGACGCCGATTTCGCGCAATGCGGGCGCGGCGTCCACAAGCGTCGCAAAGAGGTGCTTCACGCAGCCGAGCGCGGGCGCGCTGTTCTTCTGAAGGCCGCTCCCTTCCCAGTGCGAATCCCACACGTTGTAGCGGTAGGCCGCGACGGAGCGCGGCCCTCCCAGTGCTTCTTTCTCGCGCCACGTGAGGAAGAAGTTCGCCGTCTTGTCGAGAACCGGCCACACCTTCTTCAGATACGCGCGGTCGAGCGTGTATTCCCAGTGCGTGCACATCACGGCGCACTGGAACGCACCGTCGGAAATCTGGCTCCAGTGGCTGTCATGCCCCTCCGCGCTCGTGCCCCACGGACCGAGCGCCACGGGGTAGAACGCCGCGTCGTCGATGCCGTTTGCGACGTCAGGACGGCTGTTCAGATAGGCGCGCGTGTTCTTGTAGAACCGGCCCTTGCACCTGTCGAGATGCGGCAGCACCTCCTTCGCGTTGCGAATCGCCTGCGGCAGGTAGTCGATGAGCGGGTCCGGCATTGCGTCCGCCACTTCGCAGCGGTTCGCGGCGAAGCTGCCGTAGTACGTACCCACATAGTTGTAGTTCATGTGGAAGTCGTTGTGCCACTTCGCGTTGTCGGTCGTCACCCAGATGCCGTAGAGGCCGGGCGGAAACTTGCCCTTTCGCACGCCCGCGCCGAGCAGGTAGACCTGGCCGTGGTAGAAGCGGTCGAGCTCCGCGTCGCCCGTCGCGACGCGGCTCCGGTTCCACCATTCCTTCCACCATGTCGCGTGCGCGGCTCGGATCCAGGCGAGTTCTTCCCATGTAAAGCGGCGCGACGGGTCGGACGAGACGACAAACGCAAAGGGCACGTTGGCGCGTATCTTCGCCCACGCCATCGCGTGTCCGTCGCCCGGCGTCGAGAAGTTCTCGAGCTCCGCGCCAAGTACGCTCAAGGCGGCGGTGGCGCTTTTCGTCCAGCCCCGCGGATCGCCCAGCGGAAGCAGGTTGATCGTCGAGCGGCGCACGTAGAACGCCTCCTTCGACGCCTTCACCTCGACCGGGAACGACTTCCTCTCTCTGTGCGCCATCAGGTGAACGGCCCAGCTGTCGTCCGCGTCGGAGACGCCGACCATCACAAGCAGATCCTCCGTGGACGCCACGTAGGTCTCGATCTTCACGCGTCCCTTGCCGAAGCCACCCTCGGTGCGGAGCGTGGCCGTGGGCAGGTCGAGCGTGTCCGTGGACGTGACGCTGTGCATTCCCGGATCGATGCTGAAGTCGGCGAAGGAGATCGGGCGGATGTTGTTGTCGGCGCCGCCGCATGTGAAGTCGCCGCAGCTCCAGAGGTCGCCGCGCGTCAGCACGAACTTCTTGTGGTTGCCGTCGCCGCCGTTGACCGCGCCGAGCGAGCCGTTGCCGAGCAGAGCCGCCGTCGGGAGGTCGGTGCTGTACGAAGTACCAGGTTTCGCACTCTCCCACGTCGGGTTGAACGCCGCCGGATCCGGAAACTCCGCGGCCCGAACCGCCGTCGCAACCGAAACCGCGAACGCAACTGACATCACTCTTTTCATGCCACTCTATTCTCCTGTTTCCGTACAAAGGGCATCCTACCCTTGTACGGCGCACATTATACACGCATTCGCTTTTCGCCGTCAAGAGTGCGCAAAGGCGGGACGCCCTTGTCACATCCGCCGCCTGGAAGACGGCTTTCCCTGTTAGGTGCACGTGGGCAACGGGCGTCTTGCCCGTTGCCTACCGGACGATGACCGTCAGACCGCCACTCAGCAGCATGATCTTGCCGTCACGGTAGGTCACCTTGGCAGCACGCCTCACGCCGTTGACCGTCACCGTCCAGCTGCGGAGGTTCGCCGCGTCCTGGACGTCTGTGACCGTGATCGGCACCTCGTAGCCGGAGAAGCGTGTGACTTCCGCCGGGAAGTTCACGAGTTCGAGCGTGCCGCCCGCCGCCGGACGGAACGAGTTGATCGTACCGCCGCCAGCCGTGTAATCGACGCGCAGCTTGCCGATCGTCGCGTTCGCGTCATTGAGGTTCAGCGTCGCGCCCGCCTCGACCGTCACGACGCTTTCAACCGGCAGGGAGGCGTGTCCCTGCGCCGCCAGCGACGAGAACGCGAACGGGCGTCCTGCGTTCATCGCCGTGTAGAGGCAGTACGGCTGCGCGATGTCGGCGCGCTCGTCGAGCGTCGTCCACGTTTCGCCATCGACGCTTCCCTCCACCATCCAGTCGGTCGGGCTGCGGGTGCTGAGGCTGTCGTTCGCCGTCACGAACAGGTAGCCGTTGACGGGCAGCGCGTCGTCGGCAAGGCGCAGAGTGACATACCGGTAGTTGGCAACCTCTCCGTTGACCGTGCCGTTGCAGATTTTCGTATGGACATTGTCGTCGAACAGGTACTTCGGCCCTTCGTTTTTTGCTGGATTGTAGTAGTTCTCCGGGCATGTGAACGACCCTGGCGCAAGATTCGCCGCAGTCGTGTTGTTCGCCGCCTCGGCAAGGCCCTTCGCGACGTTGTTTCCGAATGTGTCGAGAACCATCAGCTCGGAGAGTTGGAGAAGCGTATTGCCCGCAGTCTTCTTGAACGTGAAGCGCAGGAACTTGCCGCCGAACGCCTGGGGTGCGTCCGTCTCGAACCGATAGTTCACCCCGTTGTTGAACGGCTTGTACCTGACGCTGCTGTCACTGTACTTCGACCTTTCGGAGAATACCGTATGCGGCGCCCACCAACGCTCGTCGAGAAGTTCCCACGTCACGCCGCCGTCGCGGCTTCCCTCGAGCGTCCAGCACGTCGGGCTACGGCGCACTTGGTCGTTCGCGGTGTAGAAGTTGTAGGCGACCACCGGTGCCGCGCCGTCCGCAAGACGCATCACGACGGTCTGCCAGCTCGCCGGCGTGCCGTCCACGGCATCCGTCGTGTATAACTTGGTTCCGGTATCCCCGTCGAACAACTTTGCGTAAGTCTCGGAAGTAGTCCCCGTGGTATAGACGCGGGCGCATGAGAACTTGCCTGCGGCAAGCGATTGCACCGCCGTTCCGGCGGTCGCCTCGGTGAGCCCTTTGCACAGATTCGCACCCTCTGCGTCGTAGAGCTGGAATTCAGACGCCTGAAGCGTGTTGTTGGCGGCGATGTAGTTTTTGTCCGTGTTGCCGCCGTTGGAGCGCTTGAAGGTGAGGCGGAAGTACTTGCCGTCGAACGCGCGCGGGAGTGGGTTCGCCGCCGCACCGACGTTGAGCGTGCCGCCAAAGACATGCGTATCGCCCGTGTAGGTCTGCGCGCCGGAAAGCGTCACTTCGCCGCCCGTGACGTTGAGTCCGCCATTGCCGGAAACGCCGCCGTCCAGCGCGCCGCCGTCCGTCAGGAGCGTCGCGCCGTTCGCAAGCTCCACCGTGCCGCCGTTGTTGACGATGGCGGAGGCGGGGACGGCTCCGCCGGATAGGCGCAATGTCGCGCCCGGCTCCACGACGACGCGCGAGGCGGGATTCAGCTCACCGCCATGCACATCCGGCAGCGTACACTGGAACGCGAGGGCTTTGCGTGTAGTTGTCGCAGAATAGCCCGTCCGCACGTCGATGTCCGTCCACGTCGCGCCGCCGTCGTTGCTGCCCTGCAGGCGCCACGCGGAGGGATCCCGCTTGTTGTAGTCGTTCGCCGTGTACCAGGCATAACCCGTGATTGCCTTCGGATAGGCGTAGTCGATGCGCACCCAGAGGCGGTCGTGGTCGGTTGCAGACGCCGCCGTGCTGCCGCGCTGGTCGCACCACTTGGTGCTGACGTTGCCGTCAAATATCTTGGCGGGCGTCTCGTGGTCGTAGAATGTCCTGCTCACCGAATCCATGTCCGTCGAGTAGCCGATGTTCGCGTACGGACGCGTGACATTCTCCGAGCCGTTGAAGAACGCGAGTTCCGAAAGCTGCATGCAGTCGGGGTCCGGCCCCCTGACCTCCTCCACCTGGAAGCGGTAGGACTTGTATGCACAGCCGCGCACGACGGCCGTGCCGCCCTTCACCACGAGGTTGCCGTCGAAGGGACGGTCGATGGTGAGCGTTCCCGCGCCCTCCTTCACGAGCGTCACGCCCTCGATTTTGCTGCTGAAGGCGATGTCCGCCCCGTCCACTCCCGTCACGAGCGTGCCGGCGCCCCTGAGCGCCACGTCGCCCGTCACGTTGTTGGTGGTGGTGATGCCGTTGAACGCCATGACCGCGCGCGTTCCGACGACGGTGGTGCCGGCGGGCAGAGGCACGTTGAGAGCCAGCGTCGCATCGGTAATCTTCGTCGGGCCGGAATACGCCACGGAGAAGTCAGTCAACCCCGCCTTGCCGAGCGTGAACGTCGAGGCGCTTCCCGTGCCGATGATGTCAAGGCCGCCCGTGCCGAAGAGGTGCGTGTGGCCGCTCGTCGCGCCGATGCTGTATCCGCCGATGTCCAGGCGGATGTCGTTGCCGTCCTTCGCCTCGACCTCGAAGATGCCGTCCTGACCGGTGGCGAAGAAGTTGCCCTGGTTCGACTTCACCACGACCGTGCCGCCGGCGAAGGTTACGCGCGAGCGGGGATCGTCGTTATGCGTGAAGATTCCGCCGATGTTCAGCGTCGCGCCCCGCCCCAGCACAAGCTCGTTCATCAGCGTTTCACGGTCGCTCCCGTCGGTGAGGCAGTACGAGCTCATATTTACGCTGCCTGATGCCGTGACGGTGGCGTTGTCGATCTCCATCCGGCCCTTCACGCTCTGGCGCGTGCTTGCGTTGCTGCCCAGCCTGATGTTTTCGCCCACGCTGACGTTCGCACCGTTGGAGATGACGACCGCGCCGTCGCGTCCTTCGTAGCCCACGCGCAGGTCGCCCGTAGTCCTGAATGTGCCGCCGCCGGAAATCGTCATGACGGGCATTTCTCCGTTTTCGCCCTGCACGCCGTAGTGACCATTCTGCTGGTACGTCGCCGTGCCCGTGAACGAAATTGCGGTGCCCGTCGTGTTCGTGTGGTCGCCGGCGAAGCTGAACGTGCCGGTGCCGGAAACCGTGAGCGGGAGGTCGTCGAGCCCCGTGCCGTCGAGCGTAAGCGTCCGCCCCTGCCCGACAAGCCCAAATGGATGTTCACGGGAGATGTCGGGCGAATGCGTGATTGCGCCATGTACTTCGCCGTTCCAGCCCCATGTCGTCGTGGCGATCTTGTCGGTCGCATACGCCGGTGCCATGCCGAGGAGGTCAAGGCCTTCGTAAATCGGCAGATGCACGGCGTAGACCGAACCTTCCGCCGGGGCGTCGGCGGGATTCTCGTACGTGATCTTTGAAAGGTCGCACGGCGCGACAGGATAGAACACGGCCCCGCTCTTCACGAGGACGGTCTGCCCCTCGACGAGCGGACGCCCGATGGAGAGGTATCCTTCCTCGACCACGATCGGTCCGGTGAACGTGTTCATCTCCGGGTGCGACATGCAAATCCGGAGGTATCCTGTCCCCTTCTTGACAAGTCCGCCCGCGCCCGTGATCTTGAACGAATCGGGCTGGTGGATGGCCGGATTGAGGTTGGCATGGTAGGACTGCGAGTCGAACACCAGGCTCTTGCCGGCCTCGATGTTCCATATCGTAGAGACGCTGGCGTAGACAAGCGGGTTGGCTTCACGCGTGAGACGCAGCGTGCCGCCCTTGAAGTTGATGACGTTTCGGCTGGCGTCGTTGTTCTGGAAGAGGCCAGTCTCCAGGACGCCGCCCTCCTCGAGGTTGATGATGGAAGCGACGGGAAGCGCGTCGAGATCGTAAGTCGTTCCGCTCGCATTCATCGGAAACCACGCGCCGCATTCGATTGTCGGCGCCGTGACCGTGCCGAAGATGTTGAGGACGCCGTGCGAGAGTTTCGTACGGTCAGCTCCATTCGCGTCCGTGAGGCTGTTGCGACCGAGGAAGAGACGTCCGCCCGTGACCGTGAGCGTGCCGCCGCTCGCGACCGTCACCGTGCCCGTGCCGCCGCAGGTGCCGATGGAGAAGCCCTGCGTGTTGCCTGGGTTGGCGCCGGCGAGGTTTCCCTGTGAAGCGAACGCCGCGCCGTTTGCAATCGTCATGTCCGCAACCATGCCGTCACCCGTCGAAATACAGTTGACCACCGCGCCATTGGCGGTAAGCGCTGCACCCGCTCCGAGCGTGAGCGAGCCGTCTACCGCGAGACGCGAAATCGTGGCGGCAGCGTCGAGCGTTTCCGTTTCGCCCGCGCCGATCGCCCATTCGCCGCCGTCCACAGGCGCCGCCGCATACGACGGCGAAGCCACCGCCACGACGCAAATTGCGGCCGCGACAAGCGCGGCCCTCCCGATTTCCAGCAACTTGAACGACATACAATGCTCCTTTGGTTACAAGCCACCGTTCCGAGGGAATCTACTCCCACGAAACACGACTTATAATTTAGCATTTTTTTTTATTTGCCGTCAAGTGGCAATTTTGGGGATTTTCCGGATGATCCGGCGAAGCAGTTTACCCTGATATTTCTTCTACTTCAGCGGGGCGCAGTTGACGTGGGCGTGGATCAGACGCCGACGGTATTCCGCCGCGCGTTTCTCGAACTCCTTGAAGTCGCGCGTCGCGGGGTCTGGATACGTCCACAGCACCTCCGCCATCGCAAACCCGCGCGGCCAGAGCTTCCACTCCATGTCGTAGCGGTTCCACGTGTGCGACGTCCAGTTGCAGCACTGCCCGCCCACCACGTTCTTCCGCGCCTCGGGCGCGACGCCCACGAACGGGTCAAACTGGTAGACGCGCGCGAGGGGGAGCATGCCACCGATGTAGATGTAGGGATCCTCCGGGAGACCCTGCCTGTAGTCGAAGTAGCAGTGCGACGTGGGACAGCGCACGATCTCGTAGCCCTTGTTCGCCGCGAGCGCCCCGGCCCCGTGGTTGCGCCAGCACATGCCCATCGTCGTCTTGGGGAGCATGGACGTGAATGCGTCTCCCTTGGCGTTCTGGTTCTTGGAGTCCACGAATATCTCATCCCAGCCAATCGTACGGCGTCCCTTCTTCGCGAGGTATTCCACGAAGTGCCGCGTGAGCCATGGCTGGATGTCCTCCACACCCTTCAGCCCCTTCTCCTTGATGAACACCTGGCACTTCGCACACTTCGTCCACGCGCGGCGGGGACACTCATCGCCGCCGATGTGGATGACCTCGGAGGGGAACAGCTCGCATACGTAGTCCAGCACCTTCTCGACGAAACGGATGGCGTCGGGATTGCCCACGCACATCACGCTGTTGAGGACTCCGCGCGACAACGGCTGGCGTCCGTGCTTCAGGATGTCGTTGGGATCGCAGCTCAGCTCGGGATACGCGCAGAGCGCGCAGAGGAAGTGTCCGGGGAACTCGATCTCCGGCACCACGGTGATGTGCCGCGCCTTCGCGTAGGCGAGAATCTCCTTCACGTCGTTCGCGGTGTAGTAGAACGGCCCCACCTTCTCGCCAAAGGAACGCGGTTGCTGTCCCCTGCGCGTCACCCACTCGTCGCCGTACTTCACGAGCTCGGGGAACTCGGGGATCTCGAGCGTCCACGACTGGTCGTCCGTGATGTGCCAGTGGAAGACGTTCAGCTTGAACCAGGACATCTGCTCAAGCGTGCGCTTCACGACCTCCTTGCCGAAGAAGTGGCGCGCGTCGTCGAAGTGGACGCCGCGCCACTTGAACTTCGGTGCGTCCTTGATCTCCACACACGGATAGACATTGCATTTCTTCTGCGCATCCGTCCGCCCCATGTGGAAGAGCGTCATGTTCGCGTAGTATGCGCCCGCGTCGTCCGAGTAACGGATGGTCATGCCGTCCGGCCGGACGGAAAGCTCGTACCCCTCCGGCGGGATGCCGTCGACCTTCTCCATCTTCGGCGGCTTCGTCGCCCAGTGCTCGCCGCCCGTCACGCGCATCTCCTGCGGCGCGGGTATGATCGTGGCCGTCTTGGGAATGGCGGTTGCCGTCTCTTTCCCAACAGGACGCTCCGCGCCCATGAGCAGTCCGGTAACAACACCGGCGGAAACAAGTACAATGTTGCGAATCGTTCGTGTTTTGCGCTTCATACTTTGCCTATCCATGCAGATGGATTTTCTTTCCCGTGAGTCGGCTTTCCTCGCAGGCGAAGCCGATTAGATGACTCTCTACACTCGCCTCAAGGGACGACGTGAGCAGAGACGGATCGTGTTTGTCAACGGCCATGAGGAAGTCGCGCACGAGGCGGAAGTCTCCACCGCCGTGACCTTGCGTTTCGTAGCCGGGGATGTCCTGTATCTTCATGCTCCAGTCCCAGCTTTTCCCCGTTGCAAGCTCCGTAAGACGGAAACCAATTCCACCGCCCTCGACCATGCCCTTTGTGCCGATGATGCGCGTCCGGCGCTGTCCGACGCGCGAAAGCGCCTCGTAGGAAAACGCCACGGAGACCCCGTTCTCGAAGCGGAGCGCGGCAGCGTACTGTTCGGGCTGGTCGTTGTCGCACGCAAACACGCAGCGGCTGTACGGCGAGGCGGCGAGGATCTTCGTCACCTGCTCGTCCGTGGCCTTGGACGGCAAATCCAGCGGGGCCGTCCAGCGGCGTTGCCTCACGTACGTCTTCAGCGCCGAATAGATGCAGTCCTTTTCGTGCGGACACCCGTCCGTGCAGCGCGCGGGCGCACCCGCCGGACGGTTCTTCGGGATGAAGTACCGCTGTTCGCCCTCCGCGCTCGCGTGGGTGCAGCGCGCCCCGATGAACCAGTTGATGAGGTCAAGGTCGTGGCAGCATTTCGAGATCACCATCGGCGTCGCGATCTTCGAGTTGCGCCAGTTGCCGCGCACGTACGAGTGGGACATGTGGATCATGTCGACAAGCTCGGTGTGCTGGATCGACATGATCTCGCCGACGAGCCCGCGGTCGATGGCAGACTTGATCGCCTCGTAGTACGGCGCGTATCTGAGCACGTGGCAGACGCCCACGACGCGCCCCGTCTCCTTCTGCTTCGCGAGCATGTCGAGGCACTCCTTCGAGGACTGTGCCATCGGCTTCTCCACGAGCACGTCGTACCCGAGATCCATTCCCTTCATCGTCGCGTCGCAGTGGAGATGGTCCGGGAGCGTGACCATCAGGATGTCCGCGAGTTTCCCCTTTTCGCTTGCGGCGAGGAGTTCGCGATAATCACAGAAGCAGCGTTCGGCGGGTATGTTCCACGCCTTCGCCATCCGTTCCCGCCGGAAAGGCAGGAGATCGGCCACGGCAACGACCTTCATTGTGCCGGGAAAGCGCTTGCCATATCCCTGATACCCCCATCCGCGTCCGCCCGCGCCGACGATGGCGACGGTCAGCTCGCGCGAAAGCTGCGCCTTCATCGGGCGCATCGGATAGATGAGTGGATTGTCCTTAACCGCCGACTTCTTCGCCGGAACGCCTTTAGCCGCTACATTCGACGCAACGAGACATCCCGCTCCGGCGAACATTGATTCCATTAGAAAACCTCTTCTGCTCTGCATTGTTATTCCTCCATCTTTGCTTTACTTTGTTGCAGCGGTTGAATCCGTCGGCAATTCTATCGTTGCGGAGAGCGGATAGTGATCCGACGGATAGCGGTCTGTGCCGGGACGTTTGTCGTCGTGCGTCACGAAGTCGCGCACGCGGATGCCGTCCGAGACATAGATGTAGTCAACGCGCAGGCGCTCCCTCGGCTTTGCACGACCAAAGGCGTGGTACGTGTTGATCGGGCCGGGATCCTTCTTCTCGGAGACGTCGCGCGCGTCCTTCAGGAACTTGCGCGCAATCGCCGCCATTTCGGATTTCGGTCCGTCATTGTGGTCGCCCACGAACACGACAGGAAGTCCCTCGCTGAACGACTTCATGCGCTCCATGATGAGCTTCATGCCCTCGACCCTCGCCTTTACCGCGATATGGTCCGTGTGCGTATTTACGAAACAGAGTTTGCGTCCAGACTGCTTGTCCTTCAGGATCAGATACAGACACGGACGTATGTATTTTGCGCCCCATCCCATTGAACGGGGAACATCCGGCGTCTCGGACAACCAGAACACGCCCTTCTTCACGAGGTCGAAGCGGCTCTTGCGGTAGGCGACGGGCGTGGAGACGTCGTAGTCATCCACGAGCTCCCACTCCTTCAGTCCGGCGCACAATTCGCGATATGGCCTGCCATGGACTTCCTGAAAACCGAACACGTCCATATCCAGCCGACGGAGAAGCGCAATCAGGTCGTCCTTGCGTTCGTCCCAAACATTTCCCTCCGCGAGGTCCTTCTTCGACCAGACGCGCACATTGCACGTCCCAACCCGAATCGCCACATCTGCCACAACGGGAGCGGCCGCGCTTGTCGCGGCCGTAACGGGAGCGGCCGCGCTTGTCGCGGCCACTGTTAGGCGGACAGTCCCCTGCCCGCCGCTTACCTCCTGCGGCGCGCTCGCCGTGCCGCAGCCCCCGGCCACAACCGCCGCCGCAAACGCGGCGGCCATCGCTTTCATCTTTATTCTCATCACCTTTATCCTTTCACTTGATCCATCCTAGAATCGAAGATAAAACTTCATTTCGCGCCATGGACCATGCGCAACCGCCATAACTTGAAGTCACAATCTTCATCGTGTCAATCACAACCACTTTCAATTCCTAATCGCTTACTTAACACACGCCCCACTGAACGTTTTACATCTTCAGAACTATAATCCCCGCTTACAGAATCATCTAAATCATCCGCAACCTCATTCAAGATTGAATAGACCATTGCCAGAACAGTGTCATCGTCAACAACGAACCGCAACGATGCCGCAAGATTTGCCCGTAATGCTTTCTTATTTGATTCCGTCATGACATGTTCCCTTTTATGAAATCCTATACAGTATACCTATTTCACTATCTCAATCCACGACGGATCAAATCCAACATCTTCCAATACCGCATTGGGCGACACACGGGTCGGACGTTTAATACGTAATTTGAGACGTTTCTCTGGAACATCAGAAACAACTGTAAACTGGGAGCCATGCGGTTGCCATGTAAATCGGTGCGCACCTGATGCATTCTCAAAACCCTCAAAATTACCCCTGTCATTTACTTGCCAATAGTAATTCTTTGAATCAAAGAGCGTCGTCTCCTCTTCATAAACAGAAACTTCAGAAAGATTCTCTCCCTTAAGTAGAACAACCGTTCGTACATGGAGAAATTTCTTGCGTATATCGGCTACCCGAGCATTCCAAATGCTCAACACCTTCTCGCCCACCTCGTCAACATCCATGTCGCGGACATTCTTCTCTCCATATGAGTAATCTAGAGAATTACGCCCACAAATCAACCGAACATGTCGAGCGTCAAACGGTCTTCCGTTTTTAACTGTCTTCGCTCCCCACGCAGTCTGTTCAAAGACAACATCATCAAGCCCAACATTTGAAGGCGTCCAATTCGCACCTATGCAACGAGCAAAGATTTCTTCCCAATCATTGCCTTCTAATCGAGGTTCTGGACGTGTAGCAAGGATATAGACAATCTCCTTGCCAAGTTTCATTGCGAAGTCCTCTGAAAACCTGTTCAAAGGGTACTTCGGATTATACTTTTCAACATTACGCAATTTAGGTTCCTTTGTAGCCATGGCTATCTCCTATTTGATTGTTTTTAATTTTTCGACGACTCGTTCTGCAACAGCGTGGATAACGGGGACGGCGACACTATTACCAGTCTGATGCTTTATCTGTCCGTAATTCACCACGATGCGAAACTCATCTGGAAATCCCTGTATTCGCAACATTTCACGTGGCGACGGGCGACGTTCGTCGTTGATTAGAATGTAGTTGGCAGATGCCCCCGCTCGAAGAGCACATGAATATGGATGCGGCGTTATTGACCCTGCTACATTCTCATGCGAAATATATGGCCGAGGATATTTCTTGTCTTTAAGCCGAGCCAAACGGCTCTTTCGAATGGCAGGACGAACAAACAAGGATTTATCATGCTCTGCTGCTTCATCAATGATATCAACAACTGTTTTGCGTTTATCCATCGGAATGGGTTCAGGAAAATCAAACTTTACCGGATCCCTAAACCCACAGATTATAATCCTCTCTCTCTTCTGCGGTACACCATAGTCCAAAGCATTTAAAACCTTGTAATGGACATCATATCCAGCACTTTGTAAATGTGACAAAATCACCTTGAATGTTCGTCCACCATCATGCGCCGTTAGATTACGTACGTTTTCAAGCATGAATGCCTTTGGCTTCTTCGCCAACAAAATTCGCTCAATACTAAAGAACAACGTGCCCTGTGTCTCATGGTTAAAACCTTCTTTATCACCGATTATGGAAAATGGCTGACATGGAAAACCTGCTAATAATATATCAAAATCAGGAATGTCAGAAGGATTGATCTTTTGGATATCGCCATGAGGACGTTCCCCGAAATTGTAGTAATATGTCTTCGCTGCAGCCTCGTCCCACTCGGACGAAAAAACACATTTCCCTCCAAGCATTTGATAGCCTAATCTGATACCACCTATACCTGCAAACAAATCAATGAATGTGAATTTTCCCTTTTTAGGAGCTGGAAACGGAACACCTTCTATTTCTTTCATTTGCATCATCTCAAAGAAATCCATTTGCACCGGATTGAATGTCGTGGCCGACCTCCACTTGCGGAAGTAGGGTTTGAGGCAGTCAAATATGTAGGGCATCGACCTGCCGCCGGTAACGGGGTATGGTTTGGAGTAGAACGCCTCGTCAATCTTCACGCACGGGCAGCGCGACGAGCTGACGAACACCTCGGCCGTCTTGCGGCCAAGCAGCTTCGCGGGCGTGGATTCCTCGCAAAGCTCGTAGAGGGCGTACTTCTCGCCATGCGGTTTCGCCGCAAGCGTATAACCGTTTTCTTTTAACCACGCACCATCCACGACGTCCTTGAACTTTGTCTTGAACGCGAAGTTGGAATGCCCCTCAGCAAACAGCACAATGCCTGAAACGCTTCCATGGAAAGCGAGCTTGCCGCATTTTGGCAGCGGCAGATTGTAGAGCCTGCGTTCGCGTATCCACGCCTCGTTTTCATGCCGGTACGTGCCGACAAGTACGATTCTATGCGTATCGGGCTTCATTCTCCATCCCCCACTTTGAACGGATTCACGGCTACCATGCCGCAATAGACCAGTCCATCATTCATTCACGTTCTCCTTCTCTCTGCACGCCCATACTTTACCACTTCCCACGCCTTGGTGTCAAGCCGTCACTTCGTCATTTCGACGGGCTTGATGTCGCCGTTTTCGTCGAACTCCATGCGGTCGATGCAGACGACACGGTGGTGCGGACCCTTGCTCGGAATCGGACGGCGGTGGTAGCAGATTCGCGGTCTTCATTTCTTGACTGCTCCCTGTGCCGCGTCCAGGCACGTTGATGCGGCGCAGAACGCCTCCACGTTCTCCCAAGGCGTCGTTGCCGGGATGTCGCAACCTGACGAAAGGACGAAGTTCGGATACGAACCGCACTTCTCGACAAGCGCGCTCACCGCCGCACGGATGGTGTCGGGGGTGCCCTGCGCGAGAACCGAAACGGGATCAACGTTACCCATCACAAGCGTCTGGGCCGGCGCCTTCGCCAGCATCTCCGACAAATCGACGGCGTTGCCGAAATGGCATCCCGCCGACCCTTGCGCGAAGATGGCATCCGCCGCCTTCACCACGCTGTTCCCGCAGTTGTGGTACACGAGCGGGAAGGATTCGCCCTGGACCGCCTCGACGATGCGGCGCACATACGGCGCGGAGAACTCCTCGAGCGCGGCGGGCGAGATCACGCCCGCAAGCGGCTCGGCCATGAACACGCCGTCCGCCCCCGCCGCCTTGAACGCCTGGGCGTAGGAGATGAGGAACGCCGTCGTCTTTTCGAGAAGCGCGTGGACCATCTCCGGCTCGTCCATGAGGAGGAACATCATCTCGTTCACGTCCGTGAGGCGTCCGGCAAGCGAGAACGGGCCGATCATCCCGCCGAAGACGGGCTTGCCGACGTCCATCGCCTTCACCTTCGCGACGGCCGAGACGGTCATGGAGCAGCGTCCGGCATCAGGCGGCGGCACGACGAGTTCCGCTACGGCGTCCTCGTCGCCGACGAGCTGTCCCGTCACGACCGGCACCTCGTTGTCGCTGAAGCGCACGTGCGCGCCGAACGCCTCGGCCTCGACGGAGAGGTCCATCGGACCCAGCACGGCATCGACCGGCAGGTTGCGTGCGATCCAGGCCATCGTCTCGGCCTGGAGGTCGGCGGACTTCACGAACGCGCCCACGGAATGGCCGAGCTTCCGCGCAATCGGGAAGGAAAGAACGGGTATGAACTTCATTTGCTTATCTCCTTGAAATTGTTTTCTTGAAATCAAGATGCAGCTTGGCAGATTTCGGCTGCGAGGTCGGCGCAGCGGGCGGCATCTGACGTGAAGTAGTCGGCGCCGACCTCCTTGCAGAACGCCTCCGTCGCCTTCGTGCCTTCCGCCGCAAGATGCGGCTTGAGGATCTCGGCGCCCTTGTTCATCGCGCGTGCCGCCACGAGCACCTCGGGGACAAACGCCTCGCCGTTCTTGAACCTCTCGCCGATGACGGCCATGCCGGCCATCAACCCTTCATTGAGAATCCTGTTGGGGTCGATGCCTTCGTCCAGCGCCTGCTGGACAAGAACCTTGACTTCCTTTGCGCGGCCGGCCTGGATTTTCTCGGATATGAGGGTCATTTCCATTTCTCGGTCTCCCTTAGATTAAACAAAATGGTCTAGCGGGCTTGACGTACGGCGATTTTTGCTTTCAGCTTCATGTCGCCCCAGGCAGAGGCGTCGCAGTCGGAACTGTCGGACGGGCCGACGTCCGCGATCAGATACAGCCACACTTTCTTGCCGCGCCACGGCGAGAGGTCGGCTTCGAGCGCGTGCCACTTCTTCTCCTTCACCTGTGCGGATGCAAGAATCTTGCGCGCGGAAATGTCGGTGCCCGCCGGCTGCACCGCGACCTGGTAGAGTGTACCGTCGCCGTTGCCGAGCTTGAAGTCGGGTTTGCCCACGAATGTGCTGAAAAAGACGTCCTTGTCCTTCGGCAGATCGAGCGCATAGCGCAGGAACACGTAACCCACACCGTGCTTGTAGGGAGGATGCATGGAGATGCCGAGCTTCATGACGCCGCCCACGGTCATGGGCGTATCAGGGGACACCTCGCCGCCGTTCTCCGGCATGAACTCCGTCTCCCTCCTGCCTCGCAACGCCTGTCCCGCCACGCCAACGGACGGCAGTGCAAGCACATCCTCTGCGACAGCTTTCGGTGGCAGCCTGTAACCCACCGGCTTCAGATAACCTTCAACGGCACAAGCCGTTTTCGGTTCGTGCCAAGAGACGGGTTTCGCCACGCGGTACGAGAAGGCGCCCTTCGTACGGGCAAGAAGCGTCCGACCCGCCTCCACGGTGAACGGCGCAGGGCCAATCTCCTTGCCCGCCTCGTCGAGCGCGGTCACGGACACCGCCACATACGGCAGCATGAAGAAACTTCCCTTGCAAAGAAATACCTCGTCCATGCCATCGCCGTTGAGCAGGCGATACATTCTTCCGTCCGTGCCACCGAAGGGCGTGACGGCGCGCGTGCCATGCGCGTTGAAGTATGCGTACTCCGGCGCGACTGAAAGGTCGAGCCTTCCGCCGTCCTTCCACATTGCACCCGACACTACGCACGCCGAACCGTCGCCTGCGTGCGCGAAAAAGCCGTTCGGCGGCAACACGAGCCACCTGCCGTTCCACTTGAACGCCATGGGGCGGTCGGCGGAGCCATTGGCCGCAGTCTGCGTGCCGTCCGTGTATTTCACCGCCACCTGCGAACGGCGGTAGATGCCCGAGACGACGGCGGCGGACGTATCGAGCAGATTCCCGGCGGCGTCTGCATAGCGGATTTCCTTCGCGTCCGCCTTGCAGTAGTGACGTCCCGTGCCGATGAGCATGAAGTAGCTCTGATCCTCGTTGGCGGGGTCGCCTTTGACAAAGAATCCGGGATGTCCGAACGCGACGGTCGCGGCAAGGAAGCGGTCGATCCACGCATCCCTGTCGGCGGGACGCGACTTGCGCGGGTAGAACATGTCGGGCGAACCCATGCCGAAGTTGTTGGCGAGCGGATGCAGACGTAGGAGGTCGAAGTCCACGAGCCACGGATTCATGGCGGGCAAGTACGTCTGGTCCTGTGCATAGTTGCCATCGGCCAGGCCGCAGTACATGAAGTGGCATCCGCCTTCGGACCACACGGGCCCGCCGAGCACGCGCCGCTCGTAGTCGAGCAACTCGCCGTAGGCGTAGAACGTGGCGGCGAACGTGCCGGCGCCGGGAACGCGCGCGTCGTAGTCGGTGCGCGCCCAGGGCATGACGCACGTGTGGACGTCGCAGTACGCCGTGTTGAAGCTGAACTTGCGCTGCAGTACGGGCAGAATCTCTTCACACGCCTCGTTGATGAACGCGGGCTTGGGAGCATAGCAGCGGTTCCAGGCGGGGAGCAGGTTGCCGTCCTGCCGGCGCGTCACGCGGTCGGCATGCCACCAGCCGTTGACGGGCGCGAAGTCGGTGTAATTGTTATAGGGGCCGTAGAGGTAGCCCAGCTCATCGATCATGAAACGCGTGAAGTCACGCATCCCCTCGTCGCCACCCTTGCGCGGGGCGGGGCGCGTGCGGAAGGTAAAGCTCTCGTTATCGTCGCGCATGCACACCTCGTGGTCGTTCACGCAGACGTGAACGATCCCGCGGCGGCAGCGGTTGCGCCAAAACGCCTTGTCCTTTGCGCGGTCATGCGCGAACATCACCGCCCACTGTCGTTCGGCGGTGACGGCGCGCAGGGGCGAGGGCGGGTTGGGGATAACGGGCAGAACCTCCTCGAATTTGGGGCCGAACGACCACACAAAACGCTCGAACACGGGGTTTCGCGCACCGTCCGTCTTTTCGAGATAGCGCACGCCGCCGTTCGAGGCGAGCAGGCCGTCAAGACGTCTCCCGGATGCGAATACCTCGGAGGCGTTGGACTGCGTCCAGTCGATTGACGCCAGCATGAAGAACGGCTTGCCGCCAATCTTCGTCGCGATCACGCTCGGACGCCGGTGGATGCCGGCGCCGTAGGTGTAGTAGGGAAGCGGCACGGAACGCGCATCGCCAGGTTCGGCAAGCGCGCCGAAACGCACTTCCTTGACGCCGGCGGACGCTTCGATGTCCGCCACAAGCGAATTGCCGAGGCGGTGGAAGCGCACCTTCGCGTCCTTGGCCGCAACCGCTGGAAACAATCCGCCGCCCTTTGCGAAGCGTATCCAGGGGCCGTTGCGGTAACGCACCGCAAGGTCATCCCAGTTTGTCGGATCCTTCGGCAGCTTGAATTCAATCGCGGGGTCTTCGGCCACAACGGGGACAATCGTCGTCTCCACGTTCGGAAACGGAAGACGCCCATCGCCGGTGTTCAATCCCTGCGGGGCGTTTGGGAACACCTGCACACCGCGTTTTCGGCGGGGTTTAAATAAGAGCGGCTTCATCTCCTCCTTGTAGGCGGCGAAGCTGGTGAACTCAATCCAGCGATCGGTGGCCTCGGGGCCGCCGCGCACCGTAAAGCCGGTGAACGTGGCGCCTTTCGCGACGCGTGTGGCCAGGTCCGGGGGAAGACGCTTCTGCGCAAGGAACCAGTCGCTGTGGTTGAAAGAGTGGACGAGGATCGAAAAAGGCTTGCCGTCCGAGTCGGTGAACTCGGCGAAGAGCGTGATGTGCGCGGCGGGGTTACGGACGTAGTAGGCATGGTTGCCCCACGTCCAGAGGCTCACCGTGTCGAACCCATGCGGCACCGGTACGGGCGCAGGCGGCATGAGGCGGATGACGGCATTGGCTCCCGTCATGCGGTAGGCGAGGTGCATCACGCCGTCGCCGAAGAGGACGCGCTCGGACGCGGTGTAGAGCGCGCCCGTGGCGGACGATGCACGGCACGTCCAGCCGTCGGCCGAGACGAGCGGCAGCAGCACCGGCCGGTCGTCGGCCACGCGGTTGGCCCAGTCGAGCTCATAAGGACGCGTTCCCGCCACAATGGGAAGTACGGCGGTTTCGCCAGGTTTGAAATCGCGCTCAAGCGTTATCTCGCCGCTGTTGCGCGTCTTGCCACGCGTCCAGCCGTTCACCTTGCTGTTGTACGCTTGCTGTCTCGGGTCCACCAGCCGGAACCGTCCGCCCCTCTCGCTCTTCACCTCCACGCGCACGACCTTGCCGTCCTTCATCTCGGCGGAGACGAGGAAGCACCCCTTCGCGCGCAGATTCTCGAACTTCGCGTCCGCGCCCGTCCAGTTGGGGAACACCTTCACGTACCCGTGGTCGCACTGAATGAGCATCGACTGCACAAACTCCATCGCGCCGATCTTCTCCACGCCGTGGACGCCGTCGTGGATGTGGAAGTTCTTCTGCATAATGGATAGCTGGTGCTTCTTGAACGCATCGATGATCGCCTGCGCCGGATAGCCCGTGCGAATCGCCGTCGCGAAAAGCTTCGGCGTCTGGTTGCAGACCGACCAAACGCGTTTCGGAGATATCGCAATGTTGCCGTTGACGGCGTTCGTCGCAAGCGCGCGGAACTCATCCGTCACGTCGAACGCGAACTGCTCGCCGGGGATGACGCTCTCCAGGTTGATGGCGTTGCCGCCGGACGGATTCGCCGAACCGTCCACGTTCTCCACGCCCGACAGCATCTTCACCGGCTTGCCATTGATGGGATAGACGCCGACGGCGAGCGGGGCGAGGTGTTCGTGCATGTCCTTCCATGCGGCAAGCTTCGCCGTCGGCACATCGATCCCCATCTCGCGCAGGACCGGCACGACATCGACAAGCGTCTCGAAGAGATGCTTCACGCAGCCGAGCGCGGGCGCGCTGTTCTTCGCAAGGCCGCTCCCCTCCCAGTGCGAATCCCACACGTTGTAGCGGTATCCGCCATCCGGCGTCGCCTCCTTCTCGCACCACTTGAGGAAGAAGTTAGCCGTCTTGTCGAGAACCGGCCACACCTTCTTCAGGTAGGCGCGGTCGAGCGTGTACTCCCAATGCGTACACATTACAGCACACTGGAACGCGCCGTCGGAGATCTGTCCCAGGAACGCATCACGCTCGGCCGCCGCGCCCCATGGACCGAGCGCCACTGGATAGAGCGCGGCGTCGTCAATGCCGTTCGCGACGTCGGGGCGGCGGTCGAGAAATGCGCGGGAGTTCGTGTAGAGGCGCCCACGGCAGCGGTCGATTCCCGGAAGCAGTTCCTTGGCATTGCGTATCGCGCGCGGCAGGTAGGCGATCAGCGGGTCGGGCATCGCGTTAGCGACTTCGCAGCGGTTCGCGGCGAAGCACCCGTAGTAGGTGCCCACGTAGTTGTAGTTCATGTGGAAGTCGTTGTGCCACTTCGCGTTGTCGGTCGTCACCCAGATGCCGTAGAGGCCGGGCGGGAACTTGCCCTTCCGCACGCCCGCGCCGAGCAGGTAGACCTGGCCGTGGTAGAAGCGGTCGAGCTCCGCGTCGCCCGTCGTGACGCGGCTCCGGTTCCACCATTCCTTCCACCATGTCGCGTGCGCGGCCCGAATCCAGGCGAGTTCTTCCCATGTAAAGCGGCGCGACGGGTTGGACGAGACGACAAATGCAAATGGCACGTTGGCGCGTATCTTCGCCCACGCCATCGCGTGCCCGTCGCCCGTCGTCGAGAAGTTTTCGAGTTCCGCGCCAAGCACGCTCAAGGCGGCGGTGGCGCTTTTCGTCCAGCCCCGTGGATCGCCCGGCGGAAGCAGGTTGATCGTCGAGCGGCGCACGTAGAACGCCTCTTTCGACGCCTTCACCTCGACCGGGAACGACTTCCTCTCTCTGTGCGCCTCCAGGTGAACGGCCCAGCTGTCGTCCGCGTCGGAGACGCCGACCATGACAAGCAGGTCTTCCGTGGACGCCACGTAGGTCTCAATCTTCACGCGCCCCTTGCCGAATCCGCCCTCGGTGCGGAGCATCGCAGTTGGCAGGTCGAGCGTGTCCGTGGACGTGACGCTGTGCATTCCCGGACCGATGCTGAAGTCGGCGAAGGAGATCGGGCGGATGTTGTTGTCGGCGCCGCCGCACGTGAAGTCGCCGCAGCTCCAGAGGTCGCCGCGCGTCAGCACGAACTTCTTGTGGTTGCCGTCGCCGCCGTTGACCGCGCCGAGCGAGCCGTTGCCGAGCAGAGCCGCCGTCGGGAGGTCGGTGCTGTACGAAGTACCAGGTTTCGCACTCTCCCACGTCGGGTTGAACGCCGCCGGATGCGGGAAATCCACCGCTTGAACCGCCGCGGCTGAAACCGCGCACGCGATCGCAAACAGACTACGAAATGCGTTTCTTATTTCCATGGCGTTCTTCCTTAACGGCTTGACGACTCGATCAGGTCGGCCATCGCGTCGCGCCAGCGATAGACCGCCGCAGGATCGTCGGTGTACTTGGTCATCGACTCCATCACGTCTTGCGGGACGGCCAGCAATTCCCTCGCCTTGCGACTCCACTCGTCGTCGACGCCTTTACGGGCGGCGAGTTTCGCCTCCAGCAGCTTCGCGTAGGCGAAGTCCTCGAGTCCGTCTCGGAAGTTCTCAAGTCGGATCGTGGGAACGGGCGTTCCGTCCGGCCCGACACACGTCCACGCGCCGTCGCCGTGGTAGGTCGTCCAGCTGCGCGGATCCCAGTCGGTGAACGGACCCGAGGTGATGCATCGCTTCGAGTTCCAGATCGAAATCTGGTAGTAGAGGAATCCGTCCGGACGCATCCGCACGCTCTGCGCGCCCATCAGGATACGGCCCTCGATCGCAGGGCACTCGATGAACATGTTCGCGTAGGGCGTATGCGGGCCGCAGCAGATGTACCACCACACCTGATGGCCGGCCTTGCGCGAAGCCGCCGCCTTCTCGACGTTGAACTTCGGCGTGAGCGGCGTGAACCAGTCCATCACGTCAAGCGGTGTGTCCACGCCGAACTCGTGGTCGTATGCCGTGGTGGACACGGGAACGCCCGGCAACGCCTTCTTGATCTCGCCGACAGCCGCACGGATGGCGGGAAAATACTCCTTGTTCACCTCGTCACACCCGTACACGTAGGCGTAATCCTGCACGCCGATCGCCTTCGCGCCTTCGTAGAACTTCTTGAGGCGCGGAATCGTCCTCTCGCGCCATTTCGCCATCTCAACCTCGTTCGTGGACTTGGGGTAGGACCAGTATCCGAGATTGAACCACCCCGTGCGCCCTTCCTCCTTCAACTGCCGGATGGCGTCCAGGCGATTGGTATCGCTAGGGTGATAGAGGCTGTCGTAGGGGATGAGGTAGTCGGCGAGGAACGTCACCCATTCGCGCTTGTGCTTCCGCCAGATGTTGATCGGGGCGAGAGGATCCGCCCGCAGCGCCGCCACGTATGCGATGGTTTCCGGGGATTCATGCTGAACATTCGCGTGCGGACCGAATGTGACGGCGAGCGGCAGCGCAGACGTGCGGCCGAGCGAGAAGTTGTTCACGCGCACCGCGAAGGGAACGCGCACCGTCTCCGCATCCTTCGCCGAGACGAGCAACGCACCGCGATAGACGCCCGCGCGCTGACCGTCTGGACAGTGCACGCGAATCCAGAAACTTTGGACGTCCTGATCCTTGATGTCCACTCCGTCAAGAAAGCCGAGAATCGGATTCGGCCACCAGCCGACAACGGGCTTGTGCTTGTCGCGCCCGACCTTGTACGGCGGCGTGCGGGTTGTCTTCACATACCCGGTCACGTGGCACTGCACGTTCGCGGCGGCGAAAACGCCGCCCTCGCCCTGCAAGTCGCCATCCACGCGCACCTTCACGTCCGACAGGTCTTTTGCCGACGGCGCAACGAGCAGCTGCACGCTTTCGTATTCGTTCACGGCAAGGCGAATGGAAATGCCGTCCTTCGTCAGGGGCTTCGCGGCAAACCGTCCGCGCGGCATGACCTGCTCCATCGACGAGGCCACGCCGAGCAGCATGTCACGGGATACGATGCCGCTCGACCGGCACGCCGCGCTAAAGCGGATGTAGTCAAGTGCGTGCTTCTTCCACTCGTCGAGTTCGCCGATGCGCTGTTCCATCGCCTGGAATCCGTCCGACACAAGCGGCAGGATGTCGCGTCCCACGAGCGGACCATCGGGCGCAGACGGCGTCTCGCCCTTCTTCAGAAGCGTCAGACGGTCGAGCGCCACGGAGAACCCTTTCGGCTCCGACGTGAAGAAGTGGATGCGGGCGATGTCGCTGGAGGGTGTCGCCTTCGGCCATTTCTTCAACGGCACGACCCACTGCACGTATCCCTTCCCGGGCAGGCACATCGTTGAGTGGAGACCATGCTGCACTCGGCCTTCCGGCCCGGAAATGAAAACGCCGAGCGAATCGCCTGCCTCGCCCACATTCACCACGTCCACCACAAGCCGGTCGTAGCCGCTCCAGTCTTTGACGGGCGACTTCAGCGTAAAGGACGGCCATTGGGGCATCCCGCGCTTCCACGGCTGGCATGTGAAGCCGAGGGCATGCGTCCCCGAAGTCGCGAACGCATTGGTCACGCATACCGAGAAGGCCTTGCCCTCCACGGCAGGGACGGCCTTGCGTTCCGTGTCCGTCTCGAAGTCATACAGCACTTCCGCCGCCAGCGCAGACTGCACGACACATGCAAACGCCATCGCCATCAGGCGACAACACAAAATGCTTGTCTTCATTGGCACATCTCCCGCGCGGCGCGGACGAATGCCTCAAGGTTCTCGCTCTTCGTCTGCGGACCAAGCGCGCAGCCGGAGCAAAGGACAAGTCCGCCCTTGCCACGGAAAATATCGCAGACCTTCCGCGCCGCCGCGTACACCTCGTCGGGCGTGCCCGTCACGAAGAGCGCGGGATCGACGTTGCCGGAGAGCGTGAACTTCCCGTGCGCGACTTCAAAGACGCGGTTGGCGTCCGTCTTCCAGTCGAGCTCAAACGCGGGGCAGCCCGTCTCCACGAGATCGGGGAGAATCGGGTTCACGTCGCCGCAGATGTGGCAGAGGTACGGGATGCCGCGCGCCTTGAGATCGGCGGCGAGGCGCGTTTCGCGTTCCTTCGCGAACTGACGGAAACAGGCGGGGGAGATGACGCTGCATCCTTCAGAACTGTTGCCGTAGCTCGTCATGTGCGCGCCCGTGGCGAAGCACAGCTCGTGCATCTTGAGTGCGACGGAGTACGTGGCGTCGAGGAGGCGGTTGATGTCGTCCTCGTAGTCCTCGTCGAGAAGATCCATCATGAATTCGTCCATGCCCGTGAGGATGCACGCGAGCGAGAACGCGCCCTGGTCGGCGTTGATGCGGATGAAGCGGTCGTTCTCGTTGCCCCACGCGACGAGGCGCTCGGCGGCCTCAAGGTAGTGGCGGACGCGCGGGGACGCGAGGAGGTCAACATCCTTCACCTTGTCGGGCAATTCCTCGAGCGGCACAGGCTGCGTTCCCTTCGCGACGGCGGCAAGGTCGTCGGGATACATCACGTCCGCACCGCACGCCGAGGCGAGAAGCGCCGTATCGACGTCCAGCAGCACGCAGTCGAGGTCGTACTTCATCGTCGCCTCGGTCATGGCCTTCACCATCACGTCGGGGCTCTCGCGGAATTGCTTCTGCGTGAAGCCCGCCTCGCGCACGGCCATCAGGAAGTTGTGCGCCATCACGGGGATGCGCTCGACGGCCTCACCCGCGAACGCCCTTTTTACCAACTCTATTCTTTCGCCCATTTTTCTTTTCTCCTGCGCAGTATTATATCAGATTTTTGCGTGGCAGATGCGGCATCACACGGTTTTTCCTGGCCGTAGAGTCGCGTGGGACGAGCCACGCGTCGTGGTACATGGCGACGGCGGGAAGGTCCGGATCCTTGATGCGGATCATGAGAACCTCAAAGAGAGAGCGTGCGAGAGCGTCGGACGGCTGGTGGATCGTCGTAAGGGGCGGATCTGAGAGCGCCGCGACGCGCGTATCGTCGAAGCCCGCCACCATGACGTCCTCCGGAACCTTCACGCCTGCGGCTCGAAGCGTCTTCAAAAGCGCAACGGCAAGAAGGTCATTCCCGCACACGACCGCGTCCGGCGCACTGCGTCTGCCAAGCAACGCCGCAACACCCTTCGCGTCGTCCGGCTCAACGCTCGTGACCTCGAACTTCAGCCTGGCCTCCTCTGCGGCCGCGTGCAGACCGTCCCTCCGGTCGATTACGCTGAACGCCCAGTTGTCGCGCATCAGGAACGCAATGCGCTTCGCGCCCTTCTCGACAAGGTGTCGCCCGAGCCGCCACCCGGCATTGTAATTATCGATGCCGATAAGGTCGAAGGCGCTGCGGTCAGGACGCGGTACGATGTCGTAGTCGAACAGAACGACCGGGATCTCCATTTCCTTGAACCGCGCAAGAAACATCGCGTTGATCTTCGGCGAGTCCGCCAGAAAGTCGACTGGCTGGTACACAACCGCCGCGACTTGCTCGGCGATGAACCTTTTCACCGCGGCATCGACGAGTCTGTGCCTCTCGCGCGGGGAACCGCCCGCGAGATCAGCGAAGATCGGCGTGAAGCCCCTGCGCTCCGAATAGGAGATCAGCCGCTTGCAGATCGGAGAGAATATCTCCTCGTGGCCGATGCCCGGAATTATGAAGCCGAGACGCTCGTTCATCCGCTTCGCATTCAGGGGAATGAACGTGCCCTGCCCCTGCCGGCTGTCCAGCAGTCCCTCTACCTTCAGTCCCGCTATCACCTGCCGCATGAGCGTACGCGAGACGCCGAATCGTCTCATCAACGTACGCTCGCTCGGGAACCTGCACGCGGCGTAACGCCCGCCGAGGATATTCCCTCTCAGCTCAGTGAATACGGCTGAGAACTTCGTCTGATTTCCGGCATCGTCCTTTTCCATGCCGGCATTATATCATTTTCAAGCGCCTCCGCGCAAGACGCGACAAATGCAACCTCATTTCGGCACGGACACCTTGACCTTGAAGAAACGGTCGCCATCGGTCTTCTCGTGCCAGGCATCGCCAAGCTTCTCGCAGCCGAGGATCGTGTAGTTCCGCTTGCTGCCGAGATCGGGATAATACTGAATGTCAATCGTTCCGTCCGGCGCGACGCTGAACTCCGTAATGCGAAAGACATCGTCTGCGACATCAGGCTTCGTGCCGGTGACATAATCCTGCCAGAGCGGAAGTGCCTTGCCCCACGCCGTCGGAACTGCGACTGCGGCATCCTTCAGCTGCTGAGCCGTCGCCCACCCAAACCCCGCGTCCGCCGGCTCAAGTTGCGCGCGTATCCACTCAAGTTTCATTTCCGGAATCTCCGTACCGTCCGCAAGCGTCTCCGCCTCGCGAACAGCGTCAGACGACCAACCGGCCTGCGCCGCAATCTCCTCGCTGCTCGCGGAATGTGTCTGAATGGAGCACTTGAGGCTGGTCATCAGCGTCTCCACGGACGCGAACTGCGCGTCGAGCCACAGCGCGCGCGCGGCGAGGAAAGACTTGAGGATCGCGCGGTCCTCCGCCGACGTACGCTTTTCGTTGGCGGATCGCCTGTCCCACCACAGGTTGTCGTCGACTGCGCTCGCCTCCGTGAGGAGAGGCGTATACTGGTCTATGAGACCTCCGTCCTTGAACACGTCCTCGTAGCGGCTGCGGACCTCCCAATAGCGCGTGTACAGCCTCCGGCAGAAGTTGACGTCGCTCGCCCATTCCTTCTGGAAGGAGTACTTCATCGAGTTGTCGCCCTCGTTGTCCTTCGAGCACGCCCAGTATTCGGGATTCCGTCCGACGCGGATGGACGCACAGCCCCAGTCAAAGTCCCAGACAGGTCCAAAGAAGAGTTTCCCGCCCCTGTCGATGTAGGCGTAACGGCTCTTCTTCGTCGCGTCGTTGTTCGCAAAGAGTTCGCACACGAGCGTGTAGGCGACCATGGAATCCATGTCGGCGTATTCGGTGTAGTACTTCCCCTTCGCGTTCTTGCGGTCAGCGCTCGTGACGGCATCCCAGAAATCCTGCATGTAGTTCCTGCACCAATTCATCATGTTCGTCGAGGTATAAGCATATTCCGGGCGGTTGAACATCGTGAGCATTTCGAGCTTCCCTGATTCCGTCGTGAATTTCGAAATGTCGTCATATTCCTGGGAGAACTCGAAGAGGTAGCCGCCGGAGATATCAACCTTCTCGCCAGCCTCGATCATCGCATCGAGTCCGGCGAAGTTTTCTTCAGTGGAATTCCATTTCTTCGCGTCATCCTCCCAGTCGTAGATGTTCACGCGGCTCGGATCCACGCGAATGTGCTCGGTGAACTGGTAGAGCCCCTGAAGCTCGCCGTTCAGAACGCACTCCACCCACGTCGAGTCCATGCCGAGCGAACCGATGTCATTCGCGAAGTCTGCGGCAAGTCTGCCACGCATCTGCGCCATGTCGTTGTAGTTCGCGAGCAGCACCCAGTGCTTTGACTTTCCCAAGCCGAACATGTCCGTCTTCTTGTCGAGCTTGAGCTTCCACGGCTTCTTCGGATAGTTCTTCGTGGAGTTGCCGCGGACCTTGATGTACATCTTGCCATTGTAAAGCGATTTCCAGTCATCATTGCCCTGAACGTATACCTGCCCTTCATGCTCCTCCTTGGCAGCTGTCGGCGTCTGATCGTCGTCCGTCGTCATGTAGAGGACGGGAAGGCGCGAGAAGTAGAACGTCCTGTCGAGCTTAGAACCGTCATCCGCCGAAGCGGTCACGCGGAACCAATGCCCGAGATCGTCCGTCTGCGGCGTGAACGACGCAGCGACTGAGAAAGGCGACGCCTCCCATCTCTTCGTCGCGCTGCCGCGCGTCCAGGCGTATCTGACGGAGGGCGAGACTCCGAGGATTCCGGCGGACGCTTCTACCGCAAGCGTCTTTCCAATACGAGGACGCGAAAGGTCGACCGAAAGACCGGCGTCGATTCCGCCTCCGATCACCTCGCGGCCGCTCGCGCCGACCTCCACAGCGAGATCGCGCACTTTCGCCGTCTGTCCATCTACCGTAAGCACGACTTGATCTGCAAGAAACGCCACGTCGCCCGACTGCGGCACTTCGTTCGCGGACTCGCCCCCGTCCGTCAACGACCAGTTCGCGCCATCCGACCAGTCACCGGATTCGCCGCCTACCCAGTAAAGCGCGCGTGGCTCGCTCTCGGGCACGGACTCTTCTCCGTTAAGTCTCGAAAGGCTACCCGTTCCGGTAAAGTCCATGACGCGTACCGCGCTCTCCGTCTCGCCTGCGCGGAACTCCCTGCGACCGGAGCGCGTTGCGAGCGGAACAAATTCGCCGTTCGTGTCCTTTGCGAAGTAGCTGATGAAGCGGACACCGCCGATTTCGCGCAGACGGAGGCGAAATGAAATCGCGGTGTCAACTGCAACATTAACGCCTGATGCATAAACTTCGTTCCACCTGCCGTCACCGGCAACGTAGAAGCCTGCCGTCGCGCCATCCGGAGTCGCGGGAACTACCGCCCCGAGCATTCCTGTCGCAGATTCCGGCGGCTCGTCACTTAAGAATCCATCAAACGTAAACTCGCAGTCGTATACGGCAAGCGTACCGGTCGGCGCGTCTCCGGCAGCGAACGAGAAGTCAGACCCCACATCGAAGCGGACTCGGCCGGTTCCGTCGCCGACAGGCTTCACGGCGGGATCGGCAAATGTCCAGCCGCCGCCGGTTGTTCCTTTCGCGGACAGTTCTTCGCCATTCCCGTATGTTGAGGCGTCGAAGGAAAACCCGGCCCATGCCCTCGCCGCCGCAAGGGCGAGTGTAAAGTGTAAAATGTAAAGTGTAAAACGCTTCATCACTTTTCCTTTCAACCTTTCAACTTCTCAACCTTTCAACTTTATTCATGTATCGGCTGGAGCTCGGCCATCGTCGCCCATTTCTCGTTGCCGCGGTGCGGCGAAAGAGCCGTGAAACGCATATACCGCGCCCTAACCGTCGTCTTGAAGTGTATCTCGGTCAAATCGTCGGTATTGCGGAGCTCGCCCTCCGCCGCGAGGGCCCAGCTCTTCAAGTCGGTGCTCGTCTCGATGCGGTAACGCTTGACGCGTCCGTTCGACATGTCCTGGCGAGGAACGGCAATCATACCCTTGACCGGGCGGACCTCTCCGTAGTCGCAGACGACGGAATGGGGATAGTCAGGCGCGCCGTCTCCGTAGCGCGTGTGCCAGAAGGTGTCGGGATCGCCGTCGCACACGTTGGACGCGCGTTCGACCCGTCCGCCGTGCTCGCTCGTCGCGGAGACAAGCTTCCACTTCTCGAACCCTGTCTTGTGCGGAGGTGCAGGCGGGAGCGCTGCATCGGGTGCGGCAAGCGCGGTCAGCACCGGACGCGGCAGGATTGCGAAGTCGAGACGGTAGTTGCGGTCGGTCTCGATGATGTCGCGCTTGAGCGGCGGCGGACCGCAGCTCGCGCCGCCGAGTCCGCGCGTCTCAGCGAAAAGTCCGAACTCGACCTTCGACGGCTTTTGCAGCTCAACCGGATGCATCGTTTCGATGGTCTCGGTGGGCGAATACGGAATCGCCGCGAAGGCGAACGGCGCGCCGAGCGTCGCGAAGCCGATCGCGCCCTTCGCGCCGTACAGCGTGACGGCGTCGGCATCCTCGAAGTTGTTCGCGTCTTCGGGACGCGCATAAGGCATCACGAACTGCGAGACGTCCGTCCTCCATAGCCCCTTGAAGGCGCCCGACTTGCGGTCGCGGTAGTTCTCGAACGGACCGCGTCCGAACCATCCCACCTTCGCGAAGTCAAGGGGCAGGACGAAATGCCAGCCAATGCGCGGCAGTTCACGGCGAATGCCCTGCGGACGTATCTCGCTCTGGCAGGTGAGCGTTCCGTCTCCGTACACGCGCCAGCGCTGGACGGTGCGGAATGTCGGTGCGGCGGTCTTCGATATCTCTCCCCTGTTCTCGATGCGCGTGTTGGTGCGTCCGAAGTCGTGTAACTCCTCCTTCGCCGCACCGACATGCTCCGTCTCGACGAGGAAGTCGAGCGCATCGCCGTTCTTTTTCACCTCGCCGAACGAGACGGCACGCACCTTGAAGCTGCGCCATCCGCACGCGCTCCACTTTCTGGCCGGGCCAAGCTCGTTCGAGCTGGGCGCGCGGTAGGCGTCAAGCGCCATCGGCGCGAGAAGCCTTTCAACGCCCTTCACCTTGTATGAAACGAGCGCGCCGGTCGTGATGTCGAAAACCGCCGTCGTGTCACCCGCCGCAAACGTGCGCCTGCCGTCTTTGTCTTTCACGGCAAGAGCATCCTTTGCGGTCGCGACGGAGCGCGACCCTCCCAACGGAACCGACCGGTTGGCATTCGGCAGGTCTATCTGGTCGTCGGCGATGACGTAGCCTTTGTCGAGGAAGCCATCCTTTTCGCGGCACGCGAACGCATAGCGCACGCTCACCGACTTGCCCGGCGCGACGGCTGAAAGAGCCTCTTGCGGAAGCGGCAGGACCTTCTCGCCGCGCGGCCCCACGCCATTCAGATTGAGCGAACCCTTTGCCGTCACCTTGCCATTGACGAGAACCTTCCAGGAAACGTCATAGACGTCGAGTCCGCGGAAGAACTGCTTGTTGACGACCTTGACGCTCCGTCCGTCGTCCTGCGCGAGAACGGCGGCGGGCTGGTAGACGTGCTTGATCTCCCAGTAGGCGGGCTCGAGCTGGCGGTCGGAGAGGATGCAGCCGTTCATCACGAACTGTCCGTCGTTGGGCTGGTCCCCGAAATCCCCGCCGTAGGCGATAATCATCTGGCCCTTGTCGTTCTTCTTGTACAGTCCCTGGTCGACCCAGTCCCAGATGCAGCCGCCGATCACGACGTCGGACGACTCGATCGCGTCCTGGTAGTCTTTGAGGTTGCCCATCGCGTTCATCATGTTGTGCGCGTATTCGCACATGAAGTACGGCCTCTTCGCGTTCTTGTCGCGCGCGTGCCCCCAGACGGTGTCGACGTTCGGATACATGTTCGAGTCGATGTCGGAGTTCGACCAGTCGCCCTCGTAGTGGGTCGGACGCGAATTGTCGCGCGCGTGCACCGCCTCGGAACACGCCTTGAAGTTGTCGCCCCTGCCGCACTCGTTGCCATGACTCCAGAACAGGACGGAGGGATGGTTCTTGTTGCGTTCGACCATGTTCATGTTGCGCCACACCATCGGCATGCGGAACATCGGGTTCGTCGCGCCGTGCGGATAGCCATGCGTCTCGTTGTTCGCCTCGTCCATCAGGGCGATGCCGTTGAGGTCGCAGAGATAGTACCAGTAGTCGTCTTGCGGATAGTGCGAGTTCCTGACGAGGTTGCAGTTCGCGCGCTTGAGAAGCTTGACGTCCTCCTCCTGGCGCTCGTGCGGACAGTAGTGGCCGAACATGGGATCCGTCTCGTGGCGGTCCGCGCCGTGAAGCTTCGCCTTCTGCCCGTTCAGGCAGTAGCGTCCGTTTATGATTTTGCTTTCGCGGAACCCGAAGAGCGTCGAGACGCTTTCAAGCACCTTCTTCCCCTGGACAAGCGTCAGGACAAGCTTGTAGCAGTTAGGCGTCTCGGGGCTCCAGAGGCGGGGAGAATGTAAAGTGTAAAGTGTAAAATGTAAAGTTGAGGAATTTGCTCCGCTCTTTTCTCTGCGCTCACCGCCGTCCTTCAAAACCACCTTGTTGCCGTCCATGTCATACAGCGCAACCGCGACTTGGTAGGGCGCGCTCGCCGAGCGCGCCGCCTTGAGAACATCGCACTCCACCGAAAGCCCCCAGTTTCCACCGTACGCGCCATCGGATGCCGGCTTCGCCCGCACGAAGAAGTCGCGGATTCTCACCTGCGGACGCCGCACGAGCCATGCGGAGCGGAAGATGCCGGAGAGGCGGAACATGTCCTGATCCTCCAGGTACGCGCCGTCAGAATAGCGGTAGACCTCCAAGGCTACGGTGTTCTTTCCCGTCTTCACGAAATCGGTGACGTCGTATTCCGCGGCGCAGCGGCTATCCTTCGTGAAGCCGACGTATTTTCCGTTTACCCAGAGGTAGTAGAACGAATCTACGCCGTCGAACTTGAGGAATACGCGGTCGCCCTTCCACGACGCGGGGACCTCGAAGTCGCGGCGGTAGGATCCGACCGGATTGCGCGCGTCGTAGTTCGTAAAATGCCTGGGCGGATCGTCCATCACGCGCGGCGGATTCACCGCGAACGGATAGCCGACGTTCGTGTAGAGGGCCGTTCCCCATCCGCCCTTTCCGTTCGCGCCGTAGGCCTGCCAGCTGCACGGAACCTTTATCGTCTCCCACTTCGAGACGTCGTATTCTGGCAGCTCGAAGCCGACGGGACGGAATGCCGGGCTCTTCGACCACTTGAATTTCCATGCGGTGTCCGAATCGAGGCAGATCTGCCGGGACGATTTCCATGGCAGTATGTCGAGCGCCGCTGCGGGGCTCTCGAACGGAGCGAACGACGCGCGCGTCTCCTCGCGCCCGAGGCTCATCCGCGACATGTCCTGCCACTCGTTGCCGTCGATTGTCCGGACCTCCGCGGCATTAGCCGCCATCGCGACAAGCGCCGCCAGAATCATTGTCATTTTCATTTGAGCATTCCTTTCTCTGCCATTTCAAGTACCGCTTCGCCAAACAGCGTGTTCGCCCACGCGAACCAGCTGCGCGAGAACTTCGCCGGATCGTCCGCATCGACCGACTCGTGCATGAATCCCGTGCCGGCCGTCGTCGCGACGAGCATCTTCAGCGCCGCACGCTGCTCCTTCTCGCAGTCGGACGTCAGGATGCGCATGATGATCGACATCGGCCAGACCTGCCCGATGCCGGTATGCGGACTTCCTATGCCCTCAAGCGCACGGCCTTTGAAATAGTAGGGATTCCCATCGGACGAAAGAATCATCCGGCGCGTGTTGACGTAGACGGGATCGTTTCGGTCTACGCCGCAAAGATACGGAAGCGACAGAAGGCTCGGCGCGTTGGCGTCGTCCATCAGCACGCGTCCGCCGAATCCGTCCACCTCGAACGCATACACCCTGCCCCATTCCTCCGTATCGGCGACGGCGTATTTCGCGAGCGCGGCGGAAACCTCGTCCGCGAGAGCCGTCGCATCAGCCGCGAGCGCGGCGTCGCCTCCCGTCGCCTTGACGATCTCCGCGGCCTTGCGCAGGATGTCGACGGCGAAGAAGTTGGACGGAACGAGGAACGGAAGCGTCGTCGCGTCGTCCGACGGGCGGAACGCGCTCGCGATGAGACCGACCGGCTTCACGGGCGCGCCGTAGCCGTGGTTGCCGAGGGAGTCGGTCGGATGCTCGGTACGGCGTTGGAATCGGTAGGTCGTCTTGTGTCCGTCCTTGCGCTGCTGTTCGCGGAACGTGGCGATGACGGTCTTCAGAGTCTCATCCCACTTCGCGTCGAATATGCTCGCGTCCCCGGTCGCCTTCCAGTATCCGTAGGCGAGGCGGACGGGATAGCAGAGCGAATCAATCTCGTACTTGCGCTCGTGAAGTCCTGGCTTCATGTCCGTATGGTCGCTCTCCCATCCGCTCTTCTGCTTCTCGTCGGCGTAGAACGCATTGGCGTACGGGTCGAGGCGAATCGCCTTGAACTGGCGAAGGATGAGATTGCGGACAAGCGTCTTGAGCTTTGCGTCCTCGTTCAGATGGCGGAGGTACGGCCAGACCTGAGCGGAGGAGTCCCTGAGCCACATTGCATCGATGTCGCCGGTGATGATGTATCCATCGCCCCTCACCGTCGTGTCAAGCGTGTTCGGATAGCAGGCGATGAACATGTCGCGCACCGTACTGTCGCCTATCTTCGCGGCGACCTCGTCGATCTTCGCGTCTACGGCGGCGCTTCGGAATGCGCGCTCCTCGACGGGCGGGCGGCCCGGCTTGGCGCAATAGTCGTACGCGCTCGCCGCGAGGCACGGCACCAGCAGCGCGGCTGAAAACAGACATCTCATCTCATCATCCTTTCTTGTACTGTTTTTCAAATGCATTTATCAGCAAAAGGCAACATTTTCAGCGCGACAGAGCCTGCGCGAGGATCAGAAGCGTCATGGAGGAATTGGCGATCTGCCCCTCGATGTCGTCATTGTCCGACGGCGTCTTCGTCCAGTCGGTGCCGATGATCCCGTCGGAAGGTCGGGCATGGGCGTGCGCGGACGCCGCGTTTTCCGCAATCCACCTACGGTACTTCGTCCCCTCCTTCATGGCGGCGAGTTCAGCGAGGTAACGCACGCCGATTCCGTTGAACGCGCCGCCGTCGCCCTTTTGTCCGCCCGCCTTGAGGATTCCGCCTGGACTCTGCTCGCCCGTCAGGTTGTCTGCGGCCTTGAGTGCGTCGTTGAGATACTCGCGTCGTCCCGTCACCCGGTAGAGGCGGATTCCCGCGCCGATGAACGTGCCGAGGTTGTAGGAGAAGTTCCAACGCGTGACGTACTTCTTTAGGTTCATGTTGTCGTAGACCGCCCCGGTCTTCTCGTCAAAGAACGCCCCGCGCCCCCAGGCGTAGAGATCGATCGCCGCCGTCAGATACTTGCGGTCTTTCGTGAGCCGATAGAGGTTGCAGGCCGTGATGACCGCAGGGAAGTTGTCGCAGGCGTTCTTCGACTTGTGCTCGGAGTTCTTCCACCACATGCCCCCGCCGAGCGTGTCGTCAACCTCGTGCTCCAGGAGGCAGTCGAACATCTTCCGAGCCTGATCGAGATAGCGCTTGTCCTTCGTCGCCGAATAGGCACGCGTACAGGAGATCGTCCACCACAGGATGTCGTCGTTGAAGTGGTTCTTCGTCCAGTCTGGATAGCGCTTCATGAACGCATCGTAGAACGCCGGAACCATCGCCTTCGTTTTCGCGTCCTTGAAGAGCCGTGAGGCATCGAGGATCGCGTCCCACGCGTGCGCGGCGAACCAGAAATCAAGGAGCTTCTTGTCGTTCCCCTTGTGGAGGCGGAACTGCGCCTTTTCCGGAATCCAGTACGCCTTGACGTACGCATCCCACGCCGGCCTCGCGTCGAACTTCGGCGCGGCAACGGCGCAGTCCGGGGAAAGAACCGCAGCGAAAAGAAGCGTACCCGCCAACATCAACCTTGTCATGACTTACCTCCCGCTCATCGAATAGGGCGCGGCGGAAGCCTCCGTCCCGCGCGTTTTCACCGGCTTGTCGCTCATCTTGAAGACGAGCTTTCCGCCCTTCTTAAGTTCCGCCGCCGAGAGCCAGTTCTCCTTGACGGGCTTTCTATTCAGCGTCACGGCTGCGACATAGCGCTTCGTTGCGGATTCAGGCGCCTCGATACGCAGCACCTTTCCGCCGGGCATCCTGATTTCGGCGCGCTCGAGCGCAGGCGAGCCGATCACGTACTGTCCGGAGCCGGGGCAGACGGGATAGAATCCAAGTGCGCTCCACACGTACCAGGCGGACGTCTGGCCGTTGTCCTCGTCGCCGCAGTATCCGTCCGGCGTCGGAGAATAGAGGCGGTTCATCGTCTCGCGCACCCAGTGCTGTGCCTTCCACGGCTGGCCGCACCAGTTGTAGAGATAGAGCATGTGCTGCGCGGGCTGGTTGCCGTGGGCGTACTGCCCCATGTCCGCAAGCTGCATCTCGCGCATCTCGTGGTACATCCCGCGGCGATCGCTTTCGCATATCTCGGGACGCCGCGCGAGCACGTCGTCAAGCGCGGCCGCGAACGCCTCGCGTCCGCCCATTGCTTCCATGAGTCCGGCGACGTCATGGACGACGCTCCACGTCCAGTGCAGCGAATTGCCTTCGACGAAATCGCCGTCGCCCCACTTGATCGGATTGAAGTCGCCGCGGAACTTGCCGTCGCGCCAGCGCCCGTTCGCGAGACGGTGCTTCGGGTCGATGACGTTCCGCCAGTTGCCGGAGTTCTTCCTGTACTGCGCCGTCTCGTCGTCGCTCTTGCCGACGGCCTTGCCGAACTGCCAGATGCACCAGTCGTCGTAGGCGTATTCAAGCGTGCGTGCGACAGTTCCGTGTCGCCCCTTGTCGTGCGCGACGTAGCCGAGCGAATTGTAGTCCGCCACGCCCCATCGTCCTGTCGCGCCCTGTTTCGGATGCTGGTTGTTCGCGCCGTGGACAAGTCCCTGCCACAGCGTCTCGGCATCGGCCTTCCCGCGCGCGCCGCTGAGCCATGCGTCAGCGATGACGCTTGCGGAGTTGTTGCCCGTCATGCAGTCGGAAAGCCCCGGACTCGACCACTCCGGAAACCATCCCGCCTCCTTCCAACTGTTTTCAAGCCCCTCGGTCATCAGCGAGTTCACCTCTGGATAGGCGAAGTTGAGAAGCGGGAAAAGCGCACGGAACGTATCCCAGAAACCGGTGCCCGCGTAAAAAGGCCCCTCGAAGACGCCGCCGGGCGTGGGGCTCCTGTGCACCGCCTTCTTCGTCTTTGCGTCGATGTCGTAGTACGCGCGCGGGAAAAGCGACGCACGGTAGAGCGCCGTGTAGAACATGCGCTTTCGGTCGATGTCGGGCGTCTCGACCTTGAAGCGTCCGAGAACACTGTTCCATACCTTAGCGGACTCCGCGCGCACTGCGTCAAAGCTCTTGCCCGAAACCTCTGCGAGATTGGCGACGGCGTATTCGCGGTCGACGAAGCTGGACGCCATCCGCGCCGTAACAACGTCGCCGCGCCTTGTGGGCGCAAAACGGACGCAGCACCACGAACCCCCGCCTTCGACGGACGCAATCTCGCGGTCGAATTCGACTGCGAACCGATTGCCGAAATCGTCCGCCACAGGCGTCGCGCGGCGCGTCGAAACGCCGTAGACCCGCCGCTTCTCGCGATCGACCTCGACCTTCCCGTCGCCGCCCATCGCGTCCACGACAAAACCCGGCTTGTCGGCGTCTCCGTATGTGATGCGCATGACGCAAGATCTCTTGGCCGCCGTCAGCTCGAAGCCGATGTCGCTGTCGCCAAGATAGACGCGGTAGTAGTCAGGGCGAATCGTCTCCGACTTGTGGCTGAAATGGCTGCGGCGGCTTTCCATCTTATCGTCGACCGCACCTGAAACGGGGACTACCGTGATCTGTCCGAAGTCGTTCATCCACGGACTCGGCTGATGCGTGAGTCGCATACCGTAGAACTGCGTGCCCGTGTAGTCGTAGAACCACCCTTCCTTGTGGCCGGGCTTCGTGACGGGCGCCCACATGGGACCGCCCCACGGTCGGCAGACTGCGGGATACACGTTTCCCGCCGAAAGCGCGAACGAATTGATCGTGCCCGTCGTCGCGCGCACATAGTCGAGCGGCTCGGACGCGGTCGCCGCAAAAGCGGCGACCGCGAATGTAAAGTTGAAAATGAAAAATGTAAAATTGCGGAGTCGCTTCGCGACGCCATTCTTTACTCTGGATTTCATGTTCTTCATTTATCTTTCACTTTCCACGTTTCATTTTACACTTTACATTTTACTTCTGTCCGGGGAACCGTCCGCGCACGAACATTTCGACGAACGGAATGCCCGCGTCGTAGGTTCGTCCGTGGTCGCAGTACGGCATCAACGCGAAGAACGCCTTCTTGTGTCCAAGCGCCTTGCACGACGCGATGAGCAGCCTGTTCTCCTCGCTTCTGGCCGGCCATTCCCACGGCGGCTCGCCGCACACGGACATGATCGGCGGGATGTCCTTCGACACCCAGCGGAGCGGCGCGAGATCGTCGATCTTCGGACGGTACTGCGGATCCGTGTCGCCCGCGTGCTTGCGGACGTTATAGTGTTTCGTCGCCTGGCCGGAGACAGGAATAAGTCCCGCGATCGCCGAGAGCGCGTAGCCGTGCTTCGCGAGGTATTCGGGAGCCATGCCGACCATCATCGTGAGGTATCCGCCCGCACTCATGCCGCTTACGAAAACCTTGTTCGTGTCGCCTCCATATGCGGCGATATGCTTGAGCGTCCAGGCGACCGCCGCAGCTGCGTCCTCGATGCAGTCGCGCCCCTGCACACCGCTCTTGCCCAGAAGCCGGTAGTCGACTGCAACCTGCGCAATGTCGTCTCCGATCGGTATGAAGTGACGCCCGCCGCCCTCCAGGCCGCCGCCGTGGAACCATACAACTGTCGAGAAGCCCTTCTTGCCTTCCGGAACCTTGACGTCAAGCTTGCACCTCTCGCGCCGATACTGGTCCGCGTCATCCGCCGCGTAGGCGATTCCACGCTCGATCTTCACGTTGCCCGCAAGCACGCCCGAAGCAATGACAAGCGCTATCGTGGATATGGCCTTTTTCATTTCGATCGCCTTTCTCTATTTGACTTCCACAATTTCCGACAGAGGCCCAGAGCCAACGTCGTTGACTGGCTGGACTGCGACATAGTATGTCTGCTCGCTGTCGAAAAACCCGTAGTCCACCGCCGTCGCATGGACGCGCGCGGCGTGGTTCACGCGGTCCTTCGACGCGCCCCAGCGGACTATATAGCCCGCCGCGTCAGCGCGCGGACGCCACGACATGGCGATGCGCCGTCTGTCGGCCTGACGCACGGCCTTGAAGTCCATGACCACCGCAGGACGCTCACCTGTCGCATGACCGAACACGCGCAGGTCTGCAATCGAGAACTGTCCGACGGCGAAGTCCGTCTTGTTCGTCACTCGCACAAGACGCGCTGTTTCCGCCTTCGGCAGGACGCAAAGCTCGCATATCTGGTCTTTCGTGTTACTGGAGCGATCGACTATGACATGCCACTTCGCGCCGTCGGCAGAAGCCTCGACAACATACTTGTAAACAGGAACATCCTTGTCGAAGCGACGCGCCTGGAACCCTTCGTCCGCAAAGCAGACCTGTAGAGCCTCCACGTTCATCGGACGCCCAAGATCCATCGTCAGCCACTCGCCGCTTTTGCCGCTCCGCGCCGACCACCATGTGCGAAGGTCGTCGTCGGACGCCAAGTTTGGTATCATCTTCTCTGTTGTAGACGATGCGAACACCGCCTTGTTGACGCTCAGGAGATTCATGTCGAGGAGAATTGACTCCCTCTTGAAATCCACCTTCCTGTCCGGCACGGCAAACGGCCTGTCGAACCCTTCCATGATGACATGCGCGTATCCGTTGTCGTAGTACGCCGGGAAGATTCCGATGCGGCGCTCGTAGTGTTCGCGCGCGCCGATGATGAGCGAGGCGACGTACCAGTCATTGCCGTAGCGGTCCTTGAACGGATGACCGTGCCCGCCGCCGGTGAAGAATCCGTCGGGCTGTATCGCATAGGGCGAGCCCTTCATCGGCTTGAACGGTCCGAGCGGACTCTTCCCGACGTACGCGCCAGAGCAGTAGGTCCTGTATTCCGTCCCGGGTGTCGCGTAGAAGAAGTAGTACCAGTCGCCGTCGTGAACCATGCTGACGCCTTCGTTCCACCCCTTGGAGCTTGTCTTCTCGTTGCTGTTGCCGGGCACTTCCCATCCGAGGCGCCGACCATTGGCTGGCATGAGATCTACAACCTTGGTGAGCGGAGTGAACGTCTTCGGATCGAACTCCGTGCCCTGCATCGGTCCGCCTGCGGAGCACCCCCAGAGATGATAGGTGCGGCCATCATCGTCCACGAAGAAGTCGGGATCGCCCTTGTCGGGGAGTTTCGTGCCCTTCACTTCCTCCCAGTTGTCGCCGATCGGATCCTTCGTGCGGAATATCCTCTTGTCGCCGAAGCCCATGTAGTATATCCAGTCGTCATAGACCATCACGGCGGGTGCCCACTTCTTGACGAGCGGCATCTTGCTGAAGACATGCGTCCAGTCGCGCAGGTTGTCGGAGTAGGAATACCCCGCCGCGTGGGACGAGAAGAGGAAGTATTTGTCGTGGTAGAGAACGATCACCGGATCCGCCGCCGTGCGATGGACAGGCCCCCCCTCCTCGAAGAGGTACGTGAGGTTCAGCGGGTTGGTCATAACGACCTTGCCTTCAGCGGCAGCTAAAGCCGCCGAAGGCAGGATTGCCGCCAGCCAGACCGCAGGAATCGCAGCGCACTTCGCCATGATACCACATGCGTATGGCACTGCACAGGCTCAGCGCAGACGCAGCATGAACCCGCTGGTTATGTAGGCGCCATCGTCGCGCACGAGAAGGGAATACGTCCCTGCTCCCGCTGTGCGAACGACAAACTTCCCACCGGCGGGCGTGTTACCCGCAGTCCAGCCGATTATCTTGTCGCCTGTCTTAAACGCGGCGGTGCCGATATCGACCGTCACGCGTCCGCCAAGTGTCCACGTCTGTCCGTCTGGAATCGCGAACGGCAGCGTGATTTCCTCGGGAACCTTGAGCGTCGTGCCAGCCGCCATGTTGACAGTGGTCGCGTGGGCCTGAAGCGCGGCATTCGCCACGAGCGTACCCGCATTGACATTGACCGTGCCGCCCTGTACGTAGAATCTGTCGCCGAGCGCAAGACTTCCCGCACCTGTCTTGCGCAGCATGTCCGTGCCGGTTGTCTTGACGCTCAACGTAAGCGTTGCGCCCTCCTGCACGTCGATCGCCTCGCGGAGATAGATGTAGTCAGGGCCGTTGATGTTGTTCTCGTAGCCTACGAAGGAGTCGCCCTTGACCGTCAGAACGGTGTCGATCTCGAGCGAGCGGTTAGACCAGCTGTTCACGGTCCCTGCAAGGATGATCCTGCCCGAGTCAAGCTCAACGGCCTTGACATGGACGTTGTAGCCGCCATCTTTGCTGTTCACCTGGAAGGTGCCTCCGTCGCGGCAGATGACAGTGACGGACTTGTCTCTGTTTTCGTACGGCTGGAACGGATTGTTGCCCTCGATCTCGAACTTGGCGCCGCTGCCTTCGACCTCGACAAAGGCGTAGTCTGGCAGGCGTCTGCCGTTGTTGTTCGCAGACCGCGTCACCTTGAACGTGCCCGTGCCATTGACCTTTACGGGATTCGCCTCCGTCGCAATCACTCCCGTGAATTCGCGGTGGTTCACCCAGAACGTACCCTGCTTGACTTCGAGCCCGCCGTTGAATGCGTTGTCCGTCGCCGCATACTCTATCGTGCCATTTCCGCCCTCGACCGTCAGCTTCGTTCCCGCGCTCACCGCAACAGAGGCCGGAAGCGTAAGCGTACCGCCCGTGCCGAGCGAGACTTCGCCGCCGGTCAGCGAAACCGCGCCGAGCGTGCCGCGAAGATCGGCGATGGCCGCATTGCCCGCCACTGTGAGCGGAGCGCCGTCCACGTTGATCGTGCCGACGAGCGTGTAGACCGTGACGTTCTGCGATTCGAACGTGATGCCGCCGACATTCACAGCCGCCGGAATGGAAACCGTCACCGCCTCGTTTGCCGTCGCGCCGAACACGACGCTGTCGCCTTCGAGGAATGCCGCCGGCGTGGAGGAGCCGTCCACAACCCAGACGTCGAGCGCGCTCCAGTCTCCTTCCGCAGGGCCGACGTAGCGGAGCGTGTACGCGCCGCGCGCATACCGCGCCTCCCAGCATTGCGTAGCATCGTTGAAGGCGAGTGTGAAGGTGCGGCCCTTGGCGTCCGACGGAGGAATGAACGCGATGTTCTCGCCTCCAGAGCAGACGCCCGTCAGCTGCAGCGCGCCGTTCGGCGCGTCTAGCGGCAGGTCGTAGTCCGAGTAGTCGAACGTGAGTGTCTTGCCTAACGCAAGTGCGAGCGGACCACCCGACACCGATACGCCGGGCGTGACGGTCACGTCCGTGTTGACGATCGTGCGGCCAGTGTTGACGAGCTCCGAACCCGTCGCCGTCGTGAGCGTGAACGCCGCGCCGCCGTCGATCTTGAGCGATTCAAGACGGTTTGTGACAGGGTTCTCCGCAGTGCCGACAGTCAGGGTCGAAACGGCTTCAACCGTGATTTCAACGACGGCATTCTCCACAGGAACGTCGAACATCTGGTCGCCGCTCGTCCAGGCGTCCGCGCTTTCCCAGGTCCCGTCCGACGCGACGGTGCGCGTGTATGTTCCGTTCGGCGAAGTGTACGGGAACTCGTCGGCCAGCGCCTCGGCGGCCTCGGCGGAAAGCGTCGAGTCATAGAGACGCAGCATGCCGATGTAGGAGTTCTGCACGATGTCGCCGAGATAATAGAGCGGAGATGTCCCGTCCGCGTTTGCACTGAAGTTCAGGACGCCCGTGCTCCCGACGCCGCCGTGGACAGAACCAATCTGGAATCCGTTGCCGAACGTGATGTCCGCATCGGCCGTGTATGTCGTCCAAAGCGTCCCGTCAAGATAGACCTCGATCTTGCGCGCCGTCTTGGAGAAGACATAGAGGTGCGGCGTCGAATAGGCGTTCGGGACCGTCATCGTCGCAAGCTTCGTGTATTGGCTGTCACCCGTCGTGCGAACGAGCAGCACCTCGTTCTTCGTCGTGTCCCCGGCGACAAGACCGATCAGGCCGACGGACCTCGTACCGAACGTCATCAGCGCGGCGTTCTCGATCTGCGGAATCGTCGCATAGACGGCAGCCGCCCAGGTGTTCGGATAGGTAATGTCCCTCCAGGACCTCGCCGCAGCGTAGAGCGAATGGTCGTCCTTGTAGTCGTTGTCGGTCGAGAGTCCCTCATACTGCATGCGAATGCCGTTCCCGTCGTATGTCAGCATCGTCTTGTCGCGACCGATGGAGGCAAGCGAGCGGTTTTCAAACTCGTAGGCGACCCAGCAGGCCTCGCCATCAACGACAGGCGACGAAGTCGTCTCGTACGCGATGTATTTAAGACCCGTCTGCGCGTCGGTTTCAACTGTCGCGCTAACCGGCGTGACGCCGTCTGCGCGGTACATCTCTACGGTGGGATCGGCGCTGCTGCCCGCGATGGCGAGCGCTACGCGGTTGCCGCCGTCTGCAACGGACTCTTTCAGGACGAGCTTTGTTCCGTTCGCGAACGTGAATTCCCCGGATGGACGCGAATCGCCGATCTCGAGCGTACCGGTCCTGACCTCAACAGTCCCGGACAGTCCGCTCATGGACGTGAACGAGACTGTTCCGTTCCCTACCGCGCTGGAGTCCTCTATGATGACCTTGCCCGCACCGCCGGCGGTACCGGTGAAGTTGATGGCGAGCCCATTCGGGTCGAGCGTCGTGCCGACCGCCGTGTCGGTGAACGTAACGACGCGGTTGTGGGTGATGCCCGTCGCGCCGTCATAGGCGAGCGCGCGGATCGTGCCCTCGCCGCAGGTAAGCGGCCACGCCTTGTCGAGCCTCAGCTCGCCCACCTCAAGCGTGCCGCCGTTCGACAACGTAGCCGAGCTGTTGCCTGACGTGTTTGGCGCGTAGATTCCGCGCACCGTCACTTTCCCGCCGTCGATGTTCAATGTTTCAGACGTGTGGGTGTATGTCGTCTCGAGCCAGGCGTCGGGCGCGTTGAGCGTGCCGGTGATGTTCTCGACGCCGGTTCCCGCCCAGTGTCCGAAGAGGATGCCGAGCATGTTCCCCTTTTCGCTGTAGACGTTGTAGGTCGTCGAAGCGGCCGTGACGTTCAGCGTTCCCTTCACGTTGAACGTGTAGTTGTAGGCCGTGCCGCTGTTGCCAAGGCAGATTGACGGAACGAAGACAACCGAGTTCGTCGGTATTTCAATCGTTCCACGTGTTCCCTGAAGCGCGTTGCCGCCCGTCATCGTCGGGACATAGAGGACGCCGGCGTTGTTTCCATTGTTGAAGTCACTTGTGAAGTTGTAGTTGACCGGCGTACCGAGCGCGTCGGCGTAGTCATTGTAGAGGAGCGTGATTTCCTGGTCTGTAAGGACCTTCTCCCAGCCGAAGACGGCATATACGCCAAGTCCCGTTCCGAGCGCCCACGGGTCGGTCTGGCCGGGATCCCAGGTCTTGCCGATCTGGAAACCGACCGTAGGCTGATAGCCATAGCTGATGGAGCGCACCGCGCCGCCATCCATCCGCAATGCAGCCGTCTGTGTACCGTAGTCGCAGGTGACGATGAACAAATGGTAGCCCTGCGAAATCTCAGAAGCCGGAATCGTCGCCGTGCAGTCGGCAAGGTCGCTTCCGCCGGCTCGCCCGGTTATCGAGACGCTGCCGTCGGGGCCCTTGTAGAGCTGGATGGAATTCCCGGAAGGCGCCGCGCCCATGCTGGCCATGACGCCGCGCTTCCCTTCGGCCACTTCCATGTCGGTGACGTCAAAGATGTAGGCCATGGTGAACGCCGTCATGTTCGGCCACTGAACGTCCGTGCCGGGCTTGTAGTTGTCGTTCACGGAATAGGCGTTGCGGCTATATGCAATGCGCTCGCGCACGACAGCGTGGTCCCAGTGCCACTGTGTGGCGTAGGCAACGGCGGAATACCAATTGGCGGATGTGGTTTCAATCACATTTCCGGAACCTGAGAGATACTTGAAGTTCATCGCCGGCACAACCACGGCTGTGGTATTCCTGACGATCTGGACAGCCGCAAGACAGCCGCGAGCACCGTTTCTGTTGCTGCCGCCCTGAATGGAAAGGTTGCCGGTAAGACCCGTTATGCGAAACGCGTTCTTTCCTTCCTCAAGTGCAGCTTGTGCCGTTCCCCAGTCGTCCGAACGGCCCTTCACCACCGCGCCATCGACGTATGAGTAGGAAAACCCATTGACGGTGAACGCGCGAAACCTACCGTTGGCCGTATCGGTGTTTGCGTAGAGAATCACGTCATAGACGTCGTAGGGAATCCCGGTTACCGACACGGTGGGGCCATAGACGCCGTTGTGCTCACCGTCGTCGAGATAGCCGTTCATGTAGGGCTGCTCTCGGGTTGCGTTCCACATATTCCTGGCTTCGTATGTGACCACGGCCGTACCGTCCGACTTCGCCTGCGTGCCGTCCCAGTACTGTGTCAGCGTGTACGTTCCTGAAACGCCGCCGCTGCTCGCACCCGCGAACGTGTTCCAGGCCGCCCCCGGTATGTTTGAATCGGCCAAATTGGCATAGACGGTAGCGCCGTCCAGCGTCCCGAGGCCGTTCTGCGTGAAGTTGACAGATATCACCTCCGCGGCGGAAACAGCAGTCGCCGCTGCGGCCAGCACAGCCGCTGCAACGGTTTTTGGCATACGGACAATACTCATTTTGACTCCATCTGATTAAGGTTGATTTGCACGCCCCAGGAGACACCTCCCCTGTCGAGCGGCGCCATTGTACACAATTTCAACCTGCCCGCACAATGCCTTTTTAAACTGGTATATACAAGTTTGTGCGGGAAGATGGCCTCGAATCTTTCTCAGTACAGAAACCCGAAAAGCCACAGCGGAATCTTGCTACCGAAACCGATCTCAACGTCGTCGTTCACGACATAACTGTTCGAGATGTCCGCAATCTGCGAGAAGCTCTTGCCGACGCCACCAACTTCGAACAGAAACTTTCCGTCAACGAGGAAGTCACCCTTCGCCGGATATGTCACGTCGTGTACGACGGACAACTGGTTAAGGAAAAACGTCTCTCGCCCCGTGCCGACGTCTGACGCCGGATGCAATGCATGCATGAGGTTCGTGTTGTCGCAGTAGATCTTGTCCGGACGCGACATCGCCTTGACCTTCTTCGACTCAGTGGAAAGGAGCTTGAGAAGCCCTGCGTCCTCAAGCGCGGACAGCATCTTCAGCCCCTGGTTCCGATCAGTCTCAAGCTCCTGATAGAGCCGTGACATGTTCGGCGTCTGCGGACAGGACGCGGCAAGCACCATGAGCATCTTGCGCGTCTTCCGTATCGTGGCGATGCTGACCTCCTCTATCGCCGGGTAGTCCTTCTCCAGCACTTCATCCACGATTTCACGTATACGGAACTCGTATCCATTCCGCACCTCCTTGTAGAAAGGATAGTAGCCACGCCGAAGGTATGTCTTGAACAGAGGAAGTATCTTGACCTTTCCGACGATTTCCGTCGCGAGGCGCACATGGTCTGCCAACAGTTCCTCAAGCGACAACCTCGGAAATTCCACCACCCCCTCAAAGGCAAGGTACTCCCTAAAGGAAAGTCCGTCAAGGCGATATACCATCTGCCGACGCGAGAGATCGCCCTGTGCACGGTCGATCCGCAGCATTGACGAACCGGAATACGCTATCGAAAGATCGGGATAGTCGTCGTAGATGTTCTTGATTTCAGTCTGCCAGTGCTTTACATGGTGAACTTCGTCCACGAAAAGATGCGTCCCACCATTCTTATAGTGCCAGTCCGCAACCTCGCGGAGAGAATGACGTGCAAAGAAAAGATTGTCCAGCGACACATAGAACGCCTTTGACGTTCTGGCGAATTCCTCTTTCATTCGCTGCATCATCATCGTCGTCTTTCCTACGCCACGAGGTCCCTTAATGCAGAGCAGTCTGTCCCCCCATTCAATCTTCCCGAACATGCTGCGATGAAACGCCAGCGACGTCTTCGCGAGACGTCGTTGCATGGCCTCCGATAAGAGCGCTATGTCGCTTTCATTCATGTCATCACCTCTGTTTTTAGTGTCTGGAAACACTAAAAACAGAGCGATTTAGTGTTTCCATTCACGATAAACAATCTCTTATTTTCCAAAGCGCTCATATTATACATGATTTTTGCCGAAGTGTCAAGCACCCATCAATCAACACTGTTTCCCCTAATCCTTACATAACCTGGGCTTGCTGATTATCGGCTCGGGAAACTCCTGATCCACGAAGACGGGCTTGCCGAGGCGCTTCGCGCCAACCGGTTTGAAGTCGGGCCTCTTCGAACCTGCGGGCGGCGTGATCTCGCATTCGCCCGTCGTCTCGTTCCCCTTCCAGCATTCGGGCGGAACCATCCAGTTGTCCTCGAACCGGCTGGGGAAGAGCTCCTTCGGAAAATGCGGGTCACGCGCAAAGATATTGTTGATGAAAACATGCCCGCCGCTCCCACACGGCACACTGTCAACCGATTCGAGCGTCACGGAGTGTGGCTTGAAGACCGGCGTGCAGCGCTGCTCGTTGAAGGTGATGAACTTGCCCCACATCCTGTTGCCCACGTAGGCAATGCTCTGCGAGCAAGTCCTTGCCGCGACGTTGCGACCAACGGCATCAGCGCACACGCCGTGCACACGCCTGCCATGAACATCTGAATCGTTTTCATTATTTAATCCTCTTTCTGGTCCTTTTTCTGCAAACGTCTGAGTTTCTTAATCTTCATTTTGGTATCTCTTTCGGATTACTGGATGGAGAGTTCATACTATTCACCGTCGATCATCTTAACGCGAGCCAGTCGATATGGCAGAGTTCCGCGCCGCCGCCTTTCGCGACGATCCAGAGATTGAGCGTGCCGGGTGCGTTTTGCAACTTGGCAGAGATCTTCCTGAAATGGCCGGGATTTCCACGCTTCACGTTGACGGCTCCGAAGAGACGTCCGTCGGGTTTCCCCTCGCGGAATTCGAGCGTACCGCCGGCCTTGCCCCAGAGCGAAAGTGCGAGCGTGGCGTTTTCGGGTACGTTGCGGATGTTCGGATACCGCACGGCGTTGCCGTCGCCCATGCGCAGCTCGAAGCCGCCGACGGGACACTCCCCAACCTTCGCGCCGCGTACGGCGAAGAAGTCCTCCGCCTCGATCTCCCCGCGCGACGCGTCGTACTGCCCCACGCCGACCTCGTCGATCCTGACGGGCGCAATGTCGCCGTTGTCGCGGTAGTGGACGTATCCCATCACGGCGTCGCGGAAGAACCGCGTCCGACCAGGCTGGCTGTAGTCGTTCGCGACGTAGTACCACTGTCCGTTGAACTGGAAGAAGTTCCCGTGACGGTCGTAGTGGAGCTCGATCCTGTCGCGCCTGAACTTCGGCGCGACGTATGCCGCGTCGATCACCGAGCCGCGGTAGCGGTAGGGACCGTACACGTTCTCGGAGACGGCATAGAAGCTCGACCACGAAAGGTAGTAGAGCCCGTTGCGCTTGTGGAGCGAAGGCTTGTCGTCGGTCTTTCCTTGTCCGTACGGGCCGAACTCGCCCTTGATCTCGACGGGACGGGCCTTCTCGGCGAGGGAGAGTCCGTCGGCGCCGAGCTTCGCGATGAAGTACTTGAACGTGCCGAACACGATGTACGCCGAACCGTCGTCGTCGAGCAGGACGTCCGGGTCGCGCGCCTGCGTCCGGTACTCGCCCTTCGCGACGAGCGGCTTGCCGAGCGGGTCGCTCCAGGGGCCGGCCGGGGACTTGGCCGTCACGACGCCGATCTCCGTCGGCCCCGCAGAAAAGTAGTAGCGCCACCCGTCGGGGAACGGTACGCCGAACGTGGCCCAGCACGACTTGAACGGACGCTTCAGAAATGTGTCCTCCGGTTTCAGCACGCTTTCGAGTTTCCATTCAAGCAGGTCCGACGACGACCACACCCACCAGTCGCGCAGGTCATAGCCCTTGCTCTCCAGCGCGAAGTCATGCCCCGCGAACAGGTACACACGCCCCTTCCACTCGATCATGTGCGTGTCGCCCACGGGACGCCCAATCAGCGCGCTGATGGGATTCCCGACAACGGCTTTCGCGCCGTCCATATCGCTCGCAGCAACCGCCACCGTCGCCGCGCAGATTAGTGCCAGTACCGTTTTTTTGTTCATCTTCATCTTTAGGACTCACTTTCCAGCATTCATAAACTCCTCTTTCGTGGCAAAGGAGAGGGCTATTGAATGAGGACCATCTCGTTCGGCGCGAGCGTGATGGTCACGGAATCGCCATTGACCTTGAACTTGTTGAACGCCTCGCGTCCCTTGGAGGTGACCGTCCAGGCATTCGCCTTGTCCGAGAGCTTCACGCCAGACGGAACTTTCCACGTGCGGTCACGGCATCCCTTCTCGGAATACGCCACGAGCGCGCCGTCGCCGAGCCACAGAGCGGGAATCAGCATGTCGCTGCCGTCGGAGAGTATCTCGCCGTCTTTCGCGACGCTCAGCCGCCCGCCCTTCCACATCGTGCGCACACCGTCCTCGAACACGCCGATGCTGCCGTCCCTGCCCTCGAGCAGTGCCTTGCGCTTGAATGTGTTGAGGTACTGGCAGACGAGCGTCGTCTTGCAGAATTCGCGTTTGAAGACGTCGAGCGCCCTGCCGAGATCGGGGTTGCGGCGGAACACGGCCTCGCCGTTCACGTTGCTGCCGAAGGCGCACAGACTGCCGTAGACGTTGCCGCCGCACGCCTGCGACGGCTTCAGGGATAAAGCGTACGTGCGGTTGTTGTAGTGCCAGTACATCGGGAAGTACCCCTCGCGCCCGCCGCCAACGTCCATGCCACCGACGCCCTCCGTCGTCACGTCTATGCCCTTCGAGTCAAAGTACTTGATGATGTTTCGCTTTGCGTCGATGTCCTGTTCGCGCGTATGGCCGTGCCATGGGCTGATGGGCGAACGCATCCTGATGGAGTGTCTGCCGTTGGCCCCGACCACCGGAAACGGCACCGCAGAATGGAATGCGTCGATGTGGATCGTGCCTGCCTCGCAGACGGGAAGAAGCTCGCACAGGCGGTCCACGCGCTTCTGCAACAGCCCCTTCTCCCATTCCGCCGCGTAGCTCACCTTGTACCCCCAGTCGCCGAGGATGTACGTGCCGTCCTTCTCGCGTGCGAGCACGTCCTCGCGGACGTACTCCTTGAAGAGCGGACTGTCGTCGTATGCGTCGAAGAGGTTCACGTGCAGGCTCACCGTCGTGTGGTGCTTCTTCGCCTCACGCATGAGCCACCGGATGCTGTCGAGCGGATCCGTGTCACACGCGCGGGCGATGGCCCTGTTGCCCTCGAAGAAGGCGGGGTACTTGGAGTCGTGTCCGTTGTACTGCCAGCCGACGAGATAGACGATCTTCGGGAGACCGAGCGTGAGCGCGTCCATGCCCTTGATCGCCTCTAGCGCCTTTTCGCACGTCATGCACACAGTCTGCCGACCGTTGTCGTGCATCTTGTATCTTCCAAGATGGTCGGGCCCGAACTCTGCCTGCGAGAGGAAGAGCTTGACGACATACGTCTTCGAGTAGTCGTGGCGCGGATGGACCGCCCACTTGAAGTCGGCCTGACGAAACTCATTCGTCTTGACCGGCCCCTCAAGCGCAAACACATCCGCGTTCGCCGCGCCCAGGACGGCAAGCGAAGATGATGCAACCAAGAGCGTGCTCAGAATGCAAGCATGTTTCATCGCGTACCTCTGCGTCATTCGTCTTTACCTCTCTTTCGTTCTACTTCAACGGGGCGCAGTTGACATGGGGGGCAGTTGCTGACCCCATTGGTGGAGTAAGAGTGGTGGAGTAACTTCATGTCAGCACCCTCCTGCCCTTCACCGTCAGGCGATATGTTCGCTGCGGCGAATGGCACGCTTCCTCTGACACAATGAAGCCCGCCGCTGCAAGGGGCGTCAGATAGCACGAGGTGAAGTAATTCGGGCTGGAGACGCCCAACTCCCTGTAAAGGTCTGCTGGGCGCTTCGGCTTGTCTGCAAGAACCGCGAGGAGATCGCGCGCCCAGTCAACGGGGGCGAACGAGTGGATGAACCGCGTGCGCTCATCCTCGTTCATGTAGAAAGCGCGGTGGGCCACCCGGCTTACCAGGTGGTAGCATCTGTTCGTTTGAAAGTTCATCAATTGTCGCATGGCGAACAGTTTACCAAAAATTCCGTTACTCCACCACTCCTACTCCACCAATGGGGTCTTGCGCTCGCTCTCGGCAGCTGCGCGAGCAAGTCAACCATCCTTTTCCAAAGCAACTGGACTATCCCCAAATGTCGGCGGGGATAGTCCCCACAGTCTTCCCGAGAAAATAGACTTGTACCACAGGTAAGCCCGTGGTCCGCGCCCTCGTCCGCCGCAATCGAGCTACTTGACGAAGAGGACTAGACCGATCTTCACATACAGGCCGTCATCCTCTTTGACGAGCGCATAGTTTCTGCCAGAATCGCCGCGCACGAACTTCACGCGCGATATGTCGTTGCCGCTCGCCCACGCAAGGACCTTGCCGCCCGCCACCTTCCTGTCACCAAGTTTCACGGTAATGGTCGTGGTGGAGCCTTCGCCTGCCGCCGCAAACTTGATCGTCTTGTCTCCGGTACAGGTGTAGGCGTTCACGACCGGCCAGCCCGCATCCTCCGGCCATTCGGAGAAGTCCACCGTCGAACCGTCCTGCATGGTGACGCCGCGGAAGTAGCGCGTCGTCGGCTTGAACGTGCCGTAAACTTTCATCACGTTGTCGCCAAGTCCAGAACCGTTCTTCGTCGCCGCCGCCTCGTAATCGTGTACGGACATCGGGCCGACAAGGCGCAGTTCGCTCGACGACCAAAGGTCTATGCCAGAACCGACGAAACCGGCTCCACTCTTGTCGCTCCTCACTTCAAGTACCCCCGCGCCCCGTACCTCGATCCTGCCAGTTCCCGGCGCCTGCACGTTGGTGAAGATGAGCCGCTTGCCGCTGTTGATGTCGATGCCAAGATTATGCCCGTCCATGACAAGCGTGTTTGCGCCAAAATTGCTGTTGATCAGACCCCAGGTCTTCGGAACGGCGAAGTTCGAATCATTGGCGAGCGTGACCTTTTTAAGCAGCGCGTAATCCGTGTCGAATTCTCGGCTTCCGTCATTCTGCATTGTCCCGCCGTTTAAGATGAATTCTGCGTAGGCTGTAAAGTTCCAGACCCCGTTCCAGTCCAGGACGCCCCCTTCGTCAACCGTCACGGCACCGCTGGTCGCGCCGAATACGCCGCTGTTGGAGGAAATCGGCGCCGTCACCGGCTTCAAGATGCCGTGCGCAACCTCCGTACCGCTCTTGTATTCCTGTGGTTTCGCGGCATAGTAAACGCCAACCCCGTCTTTGACGAGCCTGATGTTGTCGGTGCCGACGCAGTAGTTTCCCACGTTCACGCAGTCGTTTGAAATCGTGCCGCCCTCGAACGCAAAGAAACGCATATCTGCCGTTGTCGTGTATGCCGTGTTCACGACCATGCCAATGCGGCTCGTGTCAAAGGCAAGCTCGCCCGCCGTGAGGCGGTGTCCGTCCAGATCGATCACGGCGTCGCCAAGGAACTGCCGTCCGTACTGCGACCAGTCCTCGTCCGCCTCCAGAGCGATGCACGGCACGGCGAAAAGCCCATAGACGTTGTATATGGCTGAACCGCTGTACGATCCGTTTGCGGCGACAAAAGGCGCGCCGACAGGTTCCGACTCTGCCTTGTAGGATGCGCCGACACGCTTCGCATACACGCCGCCCTCGCCGTTTGTGAGATCGACGACCACGCACTTCACGAACATCTGCCCCGCCTTTCCTCCGTCGCGCGTCTGATATTCCACGCGGATGTTCGTGGCGGAGCCGCTGCTGTCAGTCGTAATGCGGCGGTTGCATCCCCTGCCCTCTATGCCTATGCTGGCGATGTTTCCCGCCGCGAAATGACAACCGAGGTAATCGTCCTTGATGTCGTCCAGCGTTACTCCCGGCCACACAAGCGAAGCCGTCGAGGTAACGTTGCCGCTGGCCGTCGAATACACGCCGGCCTTCTGCGCCATGAGTCCGTAGATGCCGTAGCCGCTCTCGTCGTAGCCAGTCGATACGGCGACTTCCGTTCCACCGTATGTGCCATCGCCGTTGGAGAACACAAAGCCGACCGATTCCGACGCGGCGGAACGCGCCGCCAGCGTCTGTGCGTGAACGCCGCCTTCCCCATCGGTGAAACGCGCGACCACGCACTTGAGCGTATCGTCCGCAACGACCTGAAACTCAACCCTAATCGCCGTCACCGCCCCGCTTTCACCGTCCGTCTCCAATGCTTTGTTGCATCCCTTCGCGATCCGTCCGCGACGTTCAGAAGCGCCGCCCATAAACGCGGAGAAGCCGTAACCCCTCACATCCTCAAGCGTCGCTCCGGGAAACACGAGCATCGGGGCGGCGGACGGAACGAACTTCGCGAGCTGAAGAGTGGCGGCGCCGTACGCGCCGGATTGCCATCCAGTGGCAATATTGGACAGTCTGGTGTAATTTTTGTACGTCACCTTTCCGTCCGCCGCGACGTTCATGAAATCCGTGTTCGCCGCGCCGCTGGTGCGATACAATGTCTGCAGGGCCTTCACTTCAACGCCATCGTCGCCATCGGAGAATTCCACGCACACTGCCTTCGTCTCGTTGTTCACGATGCAAAAATCGCCGAACAGCTTCTGGATCGAGCCAGTTGACGGATACCGCTTTACGTTGTACAACGGAGCCAATACTTTGCCCGCAGGATTGATGTTCGCTCCGCACATCTGCGCGAACATCTGATAACCGTCGTCGAGCTTCGCCCTGACCTCTGCCAGGGTCTGTCCCTTGAACGCAAGGCGCGGCGAAGCCGTTGTCATCGTAAGGTTTGTCGGATTGTCAGGGTTGTAGTTGCCCATCGACCATACAGGCATTGAGTACCGCACAGCCGCCGCCCGCGACGGCGAGGGTGCCGTCGCTACGCAGATTGCCGCAACCACCATCAACTTACTTGTATGCATTTGACGAAATCCTTTCTAGATGAAAAGTTCATGTATGGTATTTTACCCCCGTCTATTTTGTCAATTTAGTATTTTTCGTTGTGCGCGGTCAAGTGTCAATTTTACCTAGTCCCCTGCGGCGAAACGGCTGGCAAAGCCGTTCCACCTGCCACGCCGTACAGCCTCAGCGCGCCATTGATCCCGGCGGTGGACACCGCAACGGTCGCAAGCGTGGCAACTACCAGAAGGATCTTTTTCATTTTTGCGTCACCTGATGATTACCGTGAATCCGGTCTTGAAATAGACCCCGTCTTCGCGGGAAACCACGAACACGCCGCGCCGCTTCATGGCGTCGGATGGCTTGAACTTCACCGTTTCGTCCGGAGCATCCATCCAGAGGAAAGCGGGCTTCCCAAGTCCCTGGGTGCGTTCGCCGATGTCCACCGTCACGGTCGAGCCTGCCTGGAACGTAAGCGAACCTTCCTCGCTGTCGTCGAACGTATCCGTCCAGCGCGAGAGGTCGAGCGTCGTCTCGAGGTGCGAGGCATCGCCAAGATTGACAATGGGATGCGGTACCGTGGATCCATCACCTGCCTCGACGTTGGGCGCGTAGGCGCCGTAGACCGTCACGGCGGCCGGCGTGCCCTTCAGGTTGTGGAACTTGCCGCCTTCGACGAACACGAGCGATTTCACGGGCGAGAGCACCTTGCCGTCCTGCTGGCCGAGAATGCCGCGCACCTCGACGTCGCATCCGCCGGCGGTGGCGGACGACGTGCAGGAGCGAAGGGTCGCATTGGTCGCCACGACGATCCTTCCGTCGCCGGAGT
>Ga0310695_10000946_pt1 | contig 71170 bp, 67 predicted proteins | sample RumenRJG_04DNA_FD_203882 | JGI IMG/M metagenome (GOLD analysis project Ga0310695, IMG submission 203882) | Bovine rumen microbial communities from Lethbridge, Alberta, Canada - RJG_04 (v2) (version 2) | ecosystem: Host-associated > Mammals > Digestive system > Stomach > Rumen | place: Canada... | reverse complement strand
TCCGGGAGCGAAGCGTACGGAAGGTTTCCATTTTAGATGCTCTGGGATATAATAAATGGGTATTTCAGATCTTAACCGGATCTTGGTCAACTCTGTTTATTGTTTCCTACATTTGATTTACGCTATCAAGAAGAGATTTAGTCATTGATGAGTATAGAACCTTGTGTTATAAGTTAATAAGAGTTATAGTAGAAGCCACTTAAGAATACAATCGGTGAATAGTGGCTTGATAATTTAATCGATTATTGCAGGCGGCTAAGAGGATTAAGTTGGGGTTTGGTCCAGACTTGGTCCAAACAGACCGGAGAATGCTCGCAACCTCCTTTCTTTACTGGGTTTAATGGGTATCGGGCACGAGGGTTCGAATCCCTCCGTCTGCGTGCATGGAGAAGGGATGCCAAGGGCATCCTTTTTTCATGCACATAAAGGGATTCGAACCGCTACGACGGCGTAGCCGGGAAGAATGATCCGGTGGATCATTCTTCAGTAGCGCGGCCTGAAAGGCGGCAAAGCCGCCGGTGGGAATCCCTCCGTCTGCGTACGATTTAAAAGCTGGAAGCCCGGTAATTTAGGGCTTCCGCTTTTTAATTGGTCTGATTTGGATGGTCCAAAGATGGTCCAGAAATTAACTTGTTAATCTACGTTTATTAAGCGCATCAATAGCAGTCTGTACATCATAACCAGTGTAGTAGTTATTCTTTGCAACCTGTTTACTATTGCCACACAAAAGAGAAGGAAAACCCATATGTTGAATCCAATATTTTCAACAGTGGTAAACATAGATACGGTGATCGCTTACAAAAAGCAGGGGATCCGTCATCATTTTCTGGATGAGTACTGTAGAAAAATAATTTTAAGATACCTATTGACATAGTAGGTATATATGTGTAAAATAGCCATCAGATTCAGAGAGGAATAATAGATGTATAAGACAGCGATCGAAAATATGAATATGTGTTGTATGTGTATGAAGCCGTTCTCCCGGAAAAAGAAGCCAGGGGTGTATGGCGGTTTTGCCATGCACGTATGATCAGGAACACCATGGTTTCGTTATCATCCGGGAGCGATATGCTTCCGGTTTTTTTATGTCAAAAAGCGCAAAGAAAATGGAGGATCTTATAATGGCAAACACAAACGGTTTTTCAACAAATTCGATCAGGGCGGGATATGATTCGAACGATCATTTCCACTCGGTAAACCCGCCAATCTATCAGACGGCATCGTTTGATCTGGTGGATATCGACAGGACAAGGCGCCTGTGGACCGGTGCCGAGGGCGGCGGGATCTATTCCCGTGTAGGAAATCCGACGGGCGGGATACTCGAAGAGAGGATAGCAACGCTTGAAGGGGGAAAAGCGGCAGTGGCACTTTCATCCGGAATGGCCGCAATGACATATACGCTGCTCCTTCTCGGACAGGGAGGCGGAAACATAGTATCCGGATCATCTCTTTACGGAGCCGCAATGCTCGCGCTCATTGATTTTCTTCCCAATTTCGGGATAACGACAAAGTTCGTTGAAAAGAGGAACGATCCGGCCGCATACGAAGAACTCATAGATGAGAATACAAAAGCCGTATACCTTGAATCGATCAGTAATCCGAATGCTGAGCTTTATGACATAGATGCAATCGCTGCGGCAGCCCACAAACACGGGGTTCCGGTCATTGTTGATAATACCGTTGCCACCCCGTATCTGTACAGGCCGTTTGAGCATGGCGCGGATATAACCATTTATTCCGCAACAAAAGAGATCAACGGACACGGCAATACAATAGCGGGCCTCGTAGTTGAAAAAGGTGATTTTCCATACGACGAGAAGAGGTTCCCGCAGTTCTATAAAAAAGAATGGAAGATGAGGGACCTTAGCGATAATCCCAGGACACCTTCGGAATTCTGGCCGGGTGCTCCCCTCATTGCATCGCTCAAGGTGTTCTATACGGAATTTCTCGGTGGTGCCCTTGGATCATTTGAATCGTATCTGGTTTTACAGGGGCTTTCCACTCTCAGCGTCAGGCTGGACAAGAAGACGCAGACGGTCAGGAAGATCATAGAATTCCTTGAGAGCAGGGACGAAGTGGAATATGTAAGGCATCCCCTTGCAGCCGGATCACCTTATGCGAAGCTGGCTGAAAGAGATTTCCCCAAGGGACCGGGAGCCCTTCTGTCATTTGGATTTAAGGGAACAAGGGAACAGGAAGGGAAATTCATTAAGGCACTCAGGAATTTTTCCTACCATGTAAATATCGGAGATGTAAGGTCGCTTATAACCAATCCCGTAGAGAATACCCATACGGAACTTGATCCTAAATACCATGTTCTCGCTGACATACCCAAAAACCTCATAAGACTGTCGATAGGACTTGAAGACGCAGAGGATCTTATCGCAGATCTGGAGCAGGCTTTTGAGAAAGCATTTGAATAGGATGTTCAATAACAGGAGGAAAAAGAGATGGCATACATATCACAACTTGAATATGAAAATGCAGATGAGAAAACAAGGAAAGTAATTGATGACTGGGTATCGGCTCATGGGCCGCTCACGAACATGAAGAAAACGCTCATTCATTCCATCCCGGCCTTTCACGCACTGATGGAGTGGTTCCCTCTTGAAGAGGAAATAGAGTCGTTCCTGGGAGAGCGGGCAGTTAACTTTTTCTGCTATGCGATATCCACGACCAACGATTGCCTGGTATGCAGCATTTTCTTCAAAAAGATACTGGATGATGCGGGGATTGATTTTGAAAACTTCTCCTTCACCGAAGAAGAGAAGATACTGATCGATTACGGAAGGGCGATAGTCAAGGACGCCAACAACGTGCCGGAAGAGATCTTTACAAGTCTCAAAGAGAAGTGGAATGAGGAACAGATAGTTGCGATAACGGCTTTTGCAACTATCATGATCGCAACAAACCTGATCAATAAGACGCTGCAGGTAACGCTTGATGATGAGCTGGTACCCTATACGAAGAGAAAATGAAAAAACTGATACCGGATATATTTGATGACGTATTTGGTCCGGTAATGCAGCCGGGATCGAGCTCGCATACGGCAGGGCCCTGCAGAATAGGTTATCTCGCCAACAGCCTTCTTCATGAAAAGCCAAAGAAGATAAAGGTGCTGCTCGACAGAAACGGATCTTTCGCGGGCACGTTCGGACATATGAATGAAGACATCGGAATGCTCGCCGGTGCATACGGACTGCTTCCGGATGATGAAAGGATGTTTGGGATCAAAGAGATCCTTTTATCGGAAGGCATCGAATACGGATTTGAATATACAGACTTACAAAATAAACATCCAAATGCGGTAAGGTTCATTCTCGCCGGGGAATCCGGAAAAGAACATGTTCTTGAGGGAAACTCAATCGGCGGAGGAAGGGTTGAGATCGTTGAAACAGACGGGATAAAAGTAAGCTGGTTTGCGGACAGATATATGTATATATCAAAAAAGCCGCCGAACTTCACCAAAACCGTCAAAACCACACGATGTAGAAACTCACGGGACGAATACCTTTTTATCAGCCAGTCGTTTGAGGATATTCCGGACGGAGAAGACATACTGATAAAGCTTTGTCCGGTGACTGAAACGATAAAAAGGGGCGAAGAGGAGCCGCTGTTTGACAGCTTTTCAGGCTGGGCGAAAATCAGCCGGACAGAAAAGAAGAACCTTTTCGAGACGGCTGTGGAATATGAGACCCGGCTGCTCCATGAAGACAGGAAGTCGGTGCTTGAGAGAATGGAAGGGCGCCGGCGGCTTATGGAAAAAGAAACCAACGCACCGTACGAAAACCCGGAGGGAATCCTGGAAACTCCTTTTAGCGGATATCATTTCAGAAAATGGGATGAATATACGAAAAGCGGCCGGCCGCTCCAGTCGGATCTTAATGTCAGGATACTGAAATATGTATTTGCCACCCAGGCGTTGACAAAGGGCGTAAAACTGGTTCCGGGACCAATGGGAACGGGAGGCGGATTCCTTTATTCGGCAGTAAGGGCAGTGGCTGAGGAAAAGGGCATCGATAACCGCCGGGTCAACGAAAGCCTGTTTGTGGCAGGCGGCATAGGACTGATCGCATACCACCGGTCGGATCCTACCGGAGAGATCACGGGATGCGCCGGAGAATGCGGGATATGCGGGGCAATGACGGCAGCGGCGGTAACGTACCTTCTCGGCGGAAACGAAACAGAGATAGAAAATGCGGCATCGCTTTCGCTCCAGGCATCCCTTGGGTGGCCGTGCGACCCGATCCCGGGAGGAAACAACCAGCCGTGCTTTTCGAGGTTTGTGACCGCAGTGGTCATGGCAGTGACTTTTGCCGATCTGGCAATGTCGCAAAGAAGCGCAACGGTTCCGTTTGATGAAGCAGTCGGTGTGATGGATTCCATGGGAAAGAAGATGGGCCGCGAATATAAATGCACATCGATCGGCGGAATCTGTGAATCAAAGTGTGCCAGGGAGTGTAAACATAAATTTGAGAACCGGTTAAACGGGGAAACGGAGAATGTGAAATATGAGCAGACAGTTTGAAAACAAAACAATATTTATCACCGGAGCAGCCAAAGGACAGGGACGTGCGGTGGCATTGGGTTTTGCCGAAGAAGGCGCGAATGTGATCGCATTTGATCTGGGCGAGAAGATTCCGTATCCCGCTTATAACAGGTCATCAAACGAAGATCTTGAGACACTGAAGGAAGATGTGCAAAAGCTCGGCGGAAAGATAGTCATCTACGCGGGTGATGTACGAAAAGCGGAAGATGTAAAAGAGGCAGTTGATAGAGGTGTCAAAGAGTTCGGGGGTATCGACATACTGTTCAGTAACGCGGGAATAGCCGCTTACGGCAATTCCTGGGAACTGAGCGAAGAGCAGTGGGATACGATGATCGACATCAACTTAAGAGGCGGATGGCTCGTATCCAAATATGTCATTCCGCATCTCATCGAGAAGAAGAAAGGCGTGATCATTTACAATTCTTCGGTCGCAGGCCTCCGGGGAATGAACAGGATGAGTCATTATGCATCGTCCAAGCACGGCCTTGTCGGACTTACGAGGTCCCAGGCAATAGAGCTTGCTCCGTACGGAGTAAGAGTAGTATCTCTTCATCCCACGGGAGTAAACACGCCGATGAACGATGGCCTGGCTGAGCTTGAGGGAACAACGCCGATCGAGATAGCGGAAAGATCTGCGGGAAACCTTCTTCCCGTACCCTGGGTTGAAACGAGCGACATAGTTGCTGCGGTTAAGTATATAGCAAGTGATGACGCAAGGTTCATGACGGGAAACCAGTTTGTACTGGATGCAGGATTACTTACAAGATAGAGAGTTTACAGCGATAAGAAGATCGCAGAAAGAGGTGTATTATGAAAAAATCATTATCAGCAGTTTTGGCGGCAGTACTGGCTTCGGCGGTTCTGGCGGGATGCGCGGGACAACCGAACGTAAGTGTTAACGTAAACGCGGATTCGGATAAGACAGCAGAAGCTGCAGAGACAACGGAAGCCGCAGAAGCAAAAACAGAAACAACAGAAACTTCAGAAGAAACAGAAGACAAAGCAGATGCAGCAGGCGATAAGGAAACGATCAACGTTCTCGTGGGAACAATGGGAACATATTCCCCGTTCAGTTACTATGACGAGAACGAGAATCTTACCGGATACGATATTGAAGTGGTAAGAAAGATCGAAGAAGTCGATCCTTCGGTTCATTTTGAATTCGAGTCCGGAGCATGGGAGTCGCTCTTCCCGGGACTTGATTCGGGTAAGTTCCAGATGCTCGCCAACCAGATCGCAAGCACTGAAGAAAGAAGGGAAAAATATTACCTTACGGAGAATACTTACTTCGTTGCAACCAATCAGCTCGTGGTAAGAAGCGACAACGATGAGATCACCTCATTCGAGGATCTTGTTAAAACCGGCGGAGTTCTCGGCCTGACTGTCGGAGACAACCACAACGAGGAAGCAGAGATCTGGAATGAAGAGCATGATGCCGACAACCAGTTAAACATCCAGTACTACAACGAGGACGTAACAACGATCCTTCAGGACATTGATAACGGAAGGATAGCGGCAACACTCAACGATCCCGCGGTTGCAGTCAGCAAAGCAGAGATCCAGGGACTTAAGGTTAAGCCTGTAGGCAAGCCCGTTGACCAGGTGCCCGTACACTTCGTATTCATAAAGGATGACAACGGTGCCGAGCTTCTTTCAAGAGTAGATGCAGCGCTCGGCAAGCTCAAGGAATCGGGAGAACTGGCCAAGCTTTCAACAGAATGGTTCGATGCAGACTACACAGAGGTTAGACCTGAATAAAACAGGGAAGTAAAATGGGCAAGATATTCGATTTAAATTTCATGATAGAGATCATCCCGTCCATACTGAAGGGTATTCCCTACACTTTGGGAATAGCGGTTGTTGCTTTCGTATTCGGGATAATAATAGGCCTGTTCGGTGCCATGTTCAAGATATTCAAGGTACCGTTTATGAACAAGCTGACGGGACTGTACGTTTCGTTCGTAAGAGGAACCCCGCTTGTAGTTCAGATCCTCCTAATCTATTATGCCATTCCGATACTGGTCAAAATAATAAACTACAGATTCGGAACCGATTATGATATATCCTGGATCCCGGCGGTGATGTTCATGTTTGTGGCTTATTCCCTGAATGCGGGAGCATATCTGACAGAATCCATAAGAGCGGCTATTCTGGCGATCGACAAAGGGCAGCTTGAAGCTGCCCAGTCGGTCGGGATGACCATGAGGCAGGCGATGACAAGGATCGTCCTGCCACAGGCAGCCAAGATAAGCCTGCCGATATTCGCCAATTTTTTCATAGGGCTCATGAAAGACACTTCACTCGCTTTTACGGCGGCGGTTCCGGAGATAATGGGACAGGCAAAGATCCAGGCAGGAAGGGCGTCAAGGTTTTTTGAAAGCTATATAGATGCCGCACTTATTTACTGGATCATCTGTATCATACTTGAGAGGATTGTCAGCTATCTGGAGAAGAAGAACAAGGAGAAGGCATAATGAGCGAAACAATGATCGAGATAAACAATATACATAAGTCTTTCGACAAAAATCACGTATTAAAAGGTGTGAACCTGACCGTGAACAAGGGAGAGACGGTTGCGCTTCTAGGTTCAAGCGGGTCCGGAAAATCAACGCTCCTTCGCTGCATCAATCTGCTTGAAACACCGGATGACGGACAGATAAGGATCAATGATTTTCACTTCAGTGCGGGGAAGATAAACAAAAAGATAAAACTTGAAGCCAGAAGGCGTACGGCGATGGTGTTTCAGAACTTCGGCCTGTTCGCCAACAAGACGGCACTTGAAAATGTGACAGAGGCACTTATCACTGTCAAGAAACTTGACAAGGCAAAAGCCGTTGAAATAGGAAGGACATTTCTGGATAAGGTCGGACTCCTTGACCAGGCCGGCCAGTATCCCTCAACATTATCGGGAGGACAGAAACAAAGAGTTGCCATATCAAGGGCCCTCGCTCTTGATCCGAAGATCATTCTGTTTGACGAGCCGACATCCGCACTCGATCCGGAGCTTGTCGGGGAAGTTCTCGGAGTCATCAAAAAAGCAGCAAATGAAAAAGTCACCATGCTGATCGTGACGCATGAGATGGATTTTGCAAGAGATGTGGCTGATAAGGTCGCATTCATGTCCGAAGGAGAGATTGTCGAAACATCGACTCCGAAAGAATTTTTCACTAATCCGCAAAACGAAAGATCACAGAAATTCCTAGAACGGTATTTTCAAAGATATACGTATGTAATCTGAGGCAGTCTGATCATGGAAAGAGATTACGTAAAAGAATTTGAGTGGTTTCATTCGCATCCCGAAGTAGGGTTTAAAGAATTCGAAACAACCGAGAGAATAAAACAGATACTTAGGGAAGAAAACATCGAAGAGATACCGTTTGATCTGCCGACAGGCGCACTTTGCATCATCCGGGGGAATAAGAAGGGTAATAACAGACTGCTTCGGGCAGACATCGATGCCCTTCCGATGGAGGAGAAGACAGAACTTCCGTATGCCTCGGTCAATAAAGGGGTCATGCATGCCTGCGGTCACGATGCACATATCGTGATGGGACTCATGACGGCAGATATACTGAACCGGAACAGGGACAGTGTATGCGGCAATGTGTATGTGCTCTTTCAGCCCGGAGAGGAAGTTTTTGACGGCGCGAGAGCAGTCCTCGGGACAAAGGCTGTGGATGATATAGACGAATTCTACGCTTATCACGTCAATCCCGCAAAAGAGACGGGAGTGCTGGAACTGAAAGAGAAAGGTGTTACGTCATCGGTTGACAGATTTAATATAAGTGTTACGGGAACGGGCGCCCATGCTGCCATGCCGCACATGGCGCATAATCCGATATACACGCTGTCTTCCATGGTTGAAGCAATAGAAACAAGATCCGGAAGAAGAATCGATGCTTTTACCCCTGCAGTAGTTTCTGTTACAAGGATAAATGCCGGAACGACATGGAATATAATACCGGAACGAGGGGAGTTTGAAGGAACCGTAAGGTCGCTTGATGAAGATGCGAGACGGCAGATCAAAGAAGAAGTTGAACAGATCGTCAGGGCGTATGGGATGCTTGATGGTGTTAAGGCCAAGATCCGTTGGCAGGAGGGGTCCCATATTGCATACAATGATGCGGATCTGTACTTAAAGAGCGTAAAACTTGCCCGGGAACTCGGCTACAGATACGATTCGGGAGAAAACATCATGATCGGGGATGACTTCGGGGATTATGCACCGTATGGAAGCGGAAAAAAGAGTATATATATACGTATCGGATCCGGAAAAGGTTATACATACCATCATCCTGAATTCAGAGTTGACCCCGCCGTACTTGGTAAGGGGGCATTTTTTATGAGCAGACTCATCATGTCCTCTTAGCGAAAAAAAGATAAGGGAATGGTTCATATCCTTTGAAAAACAGAAATGATTATTTAAAACGTAGTCGGTTAGATACACTTGATCTAGACCCTAAAGATCCTAAAAGACAGAAGACTAGGATTTGTTATGATTCAGATTATGACAAATATCTTTTTCACATAATACCTATTGACGAAGTAGGTAAATAGGGATACAATCCCTACCAATATAACTGTAAATGAATAACGAAGATTTTTGGGGTAAAAGCCAATATGCTTTTTAATACGAGACTGCTTCACGGAAAAAGTACACAGGGTTTTGAGCAGGGACAGACTCTTCCGCCGATCTCTCAGGTCAGCGCATTCAGATATGAGAGTATGGAGGACCTTGAAAAAGTCTTTGCTCATAAAATGATGGGATTTGCATACACAAGGATAGGCAATCCCACCCTCGGAGCATTTGAAAGAAGGATCAGCGAACTTGAAGGTGGAACAGGTGCGATAAGCTGCAGCAGCGGAATGTCAGCGATCTCCTCGGCCATACTTGCCATATGCGAAAGCGGTGACGAGATCATAGCCGGAAGCGGCCTGTACGGCGGAACGATCGGTCTTCTGCATGATCTCGAAAAGCTCGGGATCCATACCCTTTATGCAGATGAACTTACCGGAGATTCGGTAAGAAGCCTTGTAAATGAAAGAACCCGGCTGGTATTTGCGGAACTGATATCCAATCCTTCACTCAAGGTTGTTCCGGTTACGGAGGTGGCAGCGGCTGCACATGAAGCCAAGATCCCGTTTTTTGTCGATTCAACCACGGCGACACCTTACATTGCCCGACCCCTTACTCTCGGGGCGGACGTTGTTATCCATTCAACATCAAAATACTTAAACGGAGGAGGGAATTCCATCGGAGGGATCATAGTGGATGGCGGAAAGTTCAAATGGGATTTCAATAAGCATACAGCGCTTTGCGAATACAGAAAATACGGTCCCATGGCTTTTTCCGTAAGGCTTCGTACGGATATATGGGAAAACCTCGGCGGCTGTATGGCCCCTGCCAATGCCTTCCTGAATTACATCGGAACGGATACGCTGGGACTTCGCATGGAAAGGATATGTGAGAATGCCGATAAGCTTGCACACGCTATCGATAATCTTCCGGACATAGAGGTTAATTACCTGACCCTCCCGCAGCATCCGTATCACAAATATGTAGACAGTCAGCTTGGAGGTTATGGCGGGGGGATCCTTAGTTTCAGGGTTGGTTCGAAGGAACGTGCTTTTGCCGTTATCAATTCGCTTAAGTATGCATACATTGCAAGCAATATCGGAGATATCAGGACCCTCGCGATCCATCCGGCATCAACCCTGTATGTCCAGGCAAGCCGCGAGGAGACGGAAGCGGCAGGAGTATATGACGACACGATAAGAGTCAGTGTCGGTATCGAAGATGCGGAGGATCTTATATATGACTTCACACAGGCAATTCAAAATAACCCCCCCGGCACTTGAGAAGATAAAAGCTCATCTGGCGGAAGCATATCCCAACGAAGGATGCGGTATTCTCGCGGGATATGACGGGGGTTTAATAGAAGAAATATTCTGCACCGTAAACGGGGCAGCGCAGGAAAGGTCAAGCAGACGTTATGAGATAGATCCGCTCATACTGTATGAACTTGAGAAGAAAGCAGAGGAAAAGGGTTTCTGTATCCTGGGATTTTATCATTCGCACCCGGATTGCCGGGCCGTCCTGTCGCCGGAAGACAGTGAGCATATGATACCGCAGATGCTTTACGTCATAGCCTCCGTATATAAGGGAAAATGCAGAGAAATAAGAGGATATATAAAGGACCTGTAAGAAAATGAAAGTATATATTTCGGCAACACTAAGAACCTATTTCGGAAAAAATCATGTGCTAGAGGCATCGGCTGACAATGTCAGATCCCTGCTCAGGTATCTTGCCAAAGAGTATCCCGACGCAAAACATATACTGTTTGACAAAGATGAGAACTTAAGAAGCTTTATCCGTATATATGTCGGTAATGACGATCATACCGCAACGGATATGTGGTACAAATCCCTTGATGAAAATGACGAGATACTGATACTTCCCGCGATCGCAGGAGGGGCATCAAATGATCCGGTCATAGACGATGCAAGGATGAAGGCACAGATACTTGATGATAACGATATCAAACGCTTCGAGAAGCACCTGCTGTTAAAGGAGATAAGCGTTAAGGGCCAGAAGAGGATAAAGGCTGCAAGGATCGTCGTATTCGGAGCGGGTTCTCTGGGATCCGCCGTGATACAGTACCTAGCGGCAGCAGGAGTCGGAACGATCAAGGTCATCGATGACAGGGAGGTCGGGCTTGCAGACGTTTCAAGCCAGGTACTCCACAACAGCCGGGATGTCAACAGACCCAAAGTTGCATCTGCAAAGGACAAAGTCAGAAACATTAACCGGAACATAGAGTTTGAAGCCGGGAACATAAGCCTTGATGCGGATAATATAGAGGAGGTCATTGACGGATACGATCTTGTCATTGACTGTACCGACAACTACAGATCAAGATATCTGATCAATGATGCATGTGCCCTTCTTGGTATTCCACTGGTGTTTGCATCCGTATATCAGTTTGAAGGAAGGGTGGGCATATTCAATCATAACGGCGGTCCGTGTCTGCGCTGCCTGTATCCCGAACCGCCGGAGCCGGGCCTTGTCCCCACATGTTCGGAGGGAGGGGTAATCAGCCCGCTTGCCGGGATCATCGGGAGCATTCAGGCAAATGAGGCCCTAAAACTCATATTAGGGATAGGAGAACACCTTGACGGAAAACTGCTGACGATGGACAGTCTTTATCTGACCTCCCGGATCCTGAATGTTAAGAAGGATAATAAATGTCCGCTCTGCGGTATCTCCAGGACTATCCTCTCGGTTGAGGATTATGATTACGATGAGCTCTGCGGGCTGAAGCAGGATGATGAAGATATCCCCGTTGAAGGACTTACTCCCGATGAGCTGGCAAAGAGGATAGACAATAACGATCCTATGACGATCATCGACGTCAGAGAACCGCATGAGCGCGCTATCATGAGATTCCCGAATGTGATCGTCATTCCCATAGGCCAGCTGGCAAGAAGGATGAAGGAACTTGATCCCGGGATTGATACGGTATTCATCTGTAAGGAAGGAAAGCGGAGCATTCTTGCGATCAACACGCTTCGTGAAGCGGGATATGAAGGAAAAATGTACAACCTTAAAGGCGGTATAGACGCGATGAAAGACATTGTATTCTCACATGAGAGTGCATGGCTGTAAAGGCAGGAACAAAAAACAAGCCATAAACAAAGGAGGAGACAGACATGGCAAAAGAAGCAGAAAACAAGAGCGTCGGTATCAATGCGCTCGGAGCAAAGGCGGCTTATAATCTTGCGAATATCACCAAGACCAAGCCACAGTACGGAGCACTGACACCCAAATGGCTCACGAAATTTCTTGAATTCAAGGGACTCGAGACAGGTATCTACAGGGTAAACAAAGTAGTTGAAGGAGATACACCACTTGATGTTCTCTGCAGCCAGACAAAGAAGTCAGACATAATTCCCGACGGATTTGTTCAGTACGAGACTGAACCCCGGGAATACGTACTCAATTCCATCTCAACCATAATCAATGTTAATACAGCAGTGGAGGATGTTTACAGTGCACCTTACGATCAGGTCCAGGAACAGCTCGGACTGGCCATTGAGTCGCTTCGTGAACGTCAGGAAAGCCAGCTGATCAACAATGATGATTACGGCCTTCTCAAGAACGTTGCAGATTCGCAGAGGATCCAGACCAGAAACGGGGCACCTACACCGGATGACCTTGATGAACTGATCTCAAAAGTATGGAAGGAGCCTTCATTTTTCCTTGCACATCCGAGAGCTATCGCCGCATTCGAGAGAGAGTGCACCAAAAGAGGTGTTCCGCCTGTAGTTGTAAACATTGCCGGAGGCAATTTCCTTACATGGAGGGGCATCCCTGTCATTCCTACGGACAAGCTTCTTGTAGACGGCCTCAAGAATCCCAAGTCGGAAAGCGGGAAGACAAATATACTTCTGATCCGTACCGGAGAAGCAAAAAGAGGTGTTATAGGTCTCTTCCAGGCCGGCCTTAAGAATGAACACTCAAGAGGTCTGTCGGTACGTTTCAGAGGGATCGACGATAAAGGAGTTGCATCCTACCTTCTTTCTTTATACTGCTCTGCAGCGATACTTGCCGATGATGCAATTGCTGTGCTTGAAGATGTAGAAGTAGGTGAATATTATGACTACGATTGAAAACCTTGCCGGCGTTCCAAGTGCGGGAGAACTGAGCATTCTTGCAAATGAAATGTTTCCTGATCTGACAGAGGGCGCATATGGTGTTCCCGAGACCGATATCCCGGTTGCATCCGTCCCCGAGACTGTACCTGTATCGGAAGAGTTTGACTGGGAGCATCCTTTCGCATATGGCGGCGGGGATCCGTATTTTCAGTCTGTTGAGGAAGTAAGTGCACCTGAGGCAGAATACCTTCCCGGCATTGCGGATATGCCTGCGGTAACAACAGACAGCAGCACAAGCTATGCTCCGGCGGTAATGTCTCAGACACAGGCTAAAGAGCATGATCGTAAGATCGATGCACCGACATCGCTTGGAGGTGACAAGGTCACGTCATCAAAAAGCGAAGTGGAAAGATCAACTTCGCGAAACGATTCGATAAGGATCGGCAGCAAGACACTGGCACAGATCAGGGATGATTTTCCGATATTAAAGGAGCAGATAAACGGTCATCAACTTGTATGGCTTGATAACGGGGCAACAACACAGCGACCGCAGGCCGTCATTGACAGACTGAAATACTATTATGAGCATGAAAACTCAAATGTTCACAGGGGTGCGCATACTCTTGCTGCAAGATCTACCGACGCGTATGAAGACGCAAGAGATACGGTAAGGGATTTCATAGGTGCGCCTTCATCAGATGAGATAGTGTTCGTCCGAGGAACAACGGAGGGAATAAATCTTGTTGCAAACGCATATGTAAAACCGCTCCTTGAGCCGGGTGACGAGATAATCGTTTCGATACTCGAACATCATGCGAATATTGTTCCGTGGCAGCTTGTGGCTCAGGCAACGGGAGCTGTTATCAAAGTAATACCTTGTGATGAGACAGGACAGCTCATACTTCATGAGTATGAAAAACTGTTCACCCCCCGGACTAAATTCGTATCCGTTACCCATGTATCCAATGTGCTCGGAACGGTAACACCTATCGAGGAGATCATTGCCATCGCACACAGACACGGTGTACGGATCTTAGTGGACGGTGCACAGTCTGTCGCGCATATACCGGTAAGCGTATCTGCGCTTGATGCTGATTTTTTCGTATTCTCGGGTCATAAGATCTTCGCTCCGACAGGCATAGGAGTCGTCTACGGGAAGAAGGAGCTGCTCGAGGCTTCGCAGCCGTATCACGGTGGCGGAAACATGATAGCCGATGTAACTTTTGAAAGGACCATCTACAATCCCGCACCGAACAAGTTTGAAGCGGGAACTGGAAGTATAGCGGATGCTGTAGGTCTGGGCGAAGCACTCAAATACCTGTCAGCGATCGGAATGCCCTGTGTATACCGGTGGGAACATGAACTTCTTCAGTATGCCATGAAGGAGATGAGTACCGTAAAGGGACTTCACTTTATCGGAACAGCCCTGAACAAGGCTTCGGCTCTTGCATTCACTATGGACGGATATTCGGATGAGGAAGTCGGAAAGAGACTTGATGCCTACGGAATAGCGGTAAGGACAGGTCATCACTGCGCGCAGCCGGTTTTGAGAAGGTTCGGATACGAAAGCTCGGTAAGGCCGACTCTGGCGCTTTATAATTCACCGGACGACATCGATGCGCTGGTGAAAGTATTAAAAACATTTGCATAGTATTTTCCAGGAAAGGACAGATAAAATGAATATCACGGTTTCGGGAGAAAAGAAGGAAGTTGCGGACGGGATCACCGTTTTATCCCTGATAGAGCAGGAAAATGTGGAAACACCGCAGTATGTAACGGTGTCGGTTAACGAAGAATTCATCGACAGTGATGCGTTCGATACCTATACGCTCAAAGAGGGTGATGAGGTCGAATTCCTGTACTTTATGGGAGGAGGAAGATAATGGCATTTACCAATGAACAGCTTGAGCGTTACAGCCGGCATATCATCCTGAAAGAAGTTGGTGTCAAAGGCCAGAAGAAGCTTCTTAATGCAAAAGTTCTCATAATCGGAGCCGGAGGACTCGGCGCTCCGGCAGCCCTGTATCTTGCGGCTGCCGGTGTCGGGACGATCGGAATTGCGGATGCAGATGTTGTCGACCTGTCCAATCTTCAGCGACAGGTCATACATACGACAAATGACATAGGAAAGAAAAAAGTTGAATCCGCAGCGGAAACCATGCGGGCGATCAATCCGGATGTGACGGTCAACACTTATTATGAGTTTGTATCAAGTGCAAACATCATGGATCTGATCAAAGACTATGATTTTATCCTTGACGGAACTGACAACTTCCCGGCCAAGTTTCTGATCAACGATGCCTGCGTGATGGCTAAAAAGCCACTCTCCCATGCGGGTATCATAAGATTTAAGGGACAGCTGACGACCATAATCCCCGGCGAAGGACCGTGTTACAGGTGTATATTCAAGGATCCCCCGCCAAAGGATGCGGTACCGACGTGTAAACAGGCGGGTGTTATAGGTGCAATGGGCGGTATTATCGGATCCCTTCAGGCTATGGAAGCCATTAAGTACATAACAGGCGTTGGCGACCTTCTTGTAGGCTATCTGCTTACATATGATGCGATCAGGATGGAGTTTCACAAGATCAAGCTGCCTCCGCGCGGCAAAGGATGCGCGGTATGCTCCGACAATCCGACGATCACCGAACTGATAGATTATGAACAGAAGGAATGTGATTTGTGATCATACTATGAAGATAACGATTTCCAAGGAAGATTTTAACAGAATATATGAACATGCCCTTTCGGTACGCCCGGAAGAAGCGTGCGGGCTAATTGCCGGAGAGGACAGGGAGCATGATATCCGTGTGATACGGAAGATATATATACTTACGAACACGGATCATACGAATGATCATTTTACGATCGACCCGAAGGAGCAGCTCGCGGCAATAAAGGATATGCGTTTGAACGGCCTGAAGCCTCTCGGTAACTGGCATTCCCACCCGGAATCTCCTTCGCGTCCTTCCGAGGAAGATAAAAAGCTTGCAAATGACAGCAAGGCAACTTATCTCATCCTGTCTCTGATGGAAGAAGGCAACCCTGTGCTGAACGCATTTCATATAGAATCGCATAACGGGGAAAAGACTGTAAGAAAAGAGGAACTGCTGATCATATAGGATCTGTCAGGTTTTCATGAAACATGGCATGTAGCCTCTGCGCCTCACCGAAGGTGATCTCTGATGCGCGGGTGGTAAAAAGGAGAATAACAAATGGCGGATATTGATATTAAAGTTGATGAAACGGTTAATATAACAGACGTTAACTGTCCGGTGACGTTTGTTAAGACAAAGGTTGCCCTTGAGGAACTTGATGAGGGACAGATACTTCAGGTTCATCTTAACTCTGGTGAGCCGGTGCAGAATGTTCCGAGAAGCGTGAAGGAAGAAGGCCACGAGGTCCTGCGCCTTGACGATAATGGCGACGGTACGTTTGAGCTGTACATAAAAAAGGTTGGAGAATGAGAAAACGGAGAAAATGATCATGGCCCAGGATATGGAAAAAAAGATAGAGAATCTGATAAACCTGTATATTGATGATTATCAGGGGAAAAAAGTCATCGATAAGATCAAGATCTTTGAACATCCCGATCGGGCCAAAGTGATCGATATACTGGAAAAACTGCAAAAGATCATATATCCAGGCTACCACAGGAACAGCGCCTTCAAGACATATACCGTCAGAAACAGCATTTCAGTGCTTCTCGAAGACGTGATATACAACCTTAAGGCCCAGTTAAGCATTGTGCTAAAATATTCACCGCAATATGAGCATGCCGGTCCGGAGGAGATAACACTGGCTGCGGACAGTATCACGTTCAGCTTCCTGGAAAAGATACCCAGGATCAGGGAATATATCGAAACAGATGTACAGGCAGCTTTTGACGGTGATCCGGCAGCATATAATACGGATGAGATCATATGTACCTACCCGGGTCTGTATGCAACGATGACAAACCGTATCGCGCATGAGCTGTATCTGCTTGACGTTCCCATGATCCCCCGTATTATGACCGAGCACGCCCATAGTATAACCGGGATAGATATCCACCCGGGAACAACGATCGGAAAATATTTCTTTATTGACCACGGAACCGGAGTAGTCATCGGTGAGACAACCGTGATCGGTGACAACGTCAAGATCTACCAGGGAGTAACCTTAGGAGCCTTATCTACCAGAGGAGGACAGAGTCTTAAAAAGATGAAACGTCATCCGACTATTTCGGATAATGTGACCATATATTCCGGCGCTTCCATCCTGGGCGGTGATACTGTAGTCGGTAAAGACGTAGTGGTAGGCGGAAATGCCTTTATAACAACATCTATACCTGAAGGAGCACGTGTAAGTGTAAAAAGTCAGGAACTAACATTTAATTATGATTCGGGCCATCCGGTCGAAAGAAAAGAGATCGAAATGGACGAGTCATGGTTCTACACGATTTAAGGGCAACCGCCCCCATCCCGGGGATCCGGTTGCCCTTTTCATTTCAGAGAATTGTTTTTACCTTGAGACCGCATATAATTATGTGACAAATTACACATAAAATGTTATTGTAAATATGTCCTAATGTTTTATTTTTTAAAGGAGGCAGATTATGCCCAATATCGTTCCGGTTTCTGATTTAAGGAATTATAAAAATGTTCTTGGTCAGGTAAATATGGCTCACCGGTGTATCTGACAAAAAACGGGCGTGGTGATTATGCCATTGTAGATATCCGTGAGAGATCTTTTTAAGCGCTTCGACATAGAAACGGAATATGCTTATCTTGTAACACATAAAAAGTGTTGTCTTTACTTCAACGTCTACTTCCCTGCTTGTCGTTTATGTGGTCATCCAGTCAAAAGCCATCATACAAGCGGAAGTTAATAACCAGTTGCTTGGCAAAATGTCTTTTTATGATCCTCTTACCGGACTCAAAAACAGAAGAGGTTATGAAGATATCATTAACAATCTGTCAGAAGAAGATAACGTTTCGGTTGTATTTTGTGATGCAAATGGTCTGAAAACGACAAATGATAACTTCGGACACTTATCGGAAGACGAATTGATCAATAAAATCGCAAATATCATCCGTAATGCGTTTATTGACATTAATGCGAAAATGCTACATTATTACGGATATAGATTAAGGTGGTAATCTGAATGATTGATGACAGTTCATTATTGAAATTTTCAGAAGTAACGATAAATGACATAGACAGGATATATGCATACACTTCATTATATGGAGAAGGATCCTGTCAGCATTCGCCGGTAGGTATGTACTCACTGTTTGAGAAATACGGTGACTGTGTATGTATTAGCGACGGATATATGTACACACTCAGAAGACGGCTGTGCGATGAAAAGTATCGGGTATATCTTGCGCCGATGGGAGAAGGAGATCTTAAGAGTGCATATGACAGGATATTTGATGATGCTGTCAGATACGGAAGAAAAGTAAAGTTCATTACACTTACACAATCTCACGTCGAGTTTCTTCAAAATACATATCCGGACATGTTCGACTACTATAATGACAGGAATCTGGCAGAATATATTTTCAGTGCACAGACTATGCGTGATTTTCCCGGTAAGGCTCATGCCAGAAGGAGGACAGAGATAAGATCTTTCTGGCGGGATTACGGAGACAGAACAAAAGTCTCTCTGATAACGGAAAATGACCTTAAAGAAGTGATAGAATATGCCTATAAATGGCTTCGCGACAACTCTGAGACGCATGATGAGGACGCGCTGAACCGGGAAATGATCGGTATCAGAAAGCAGATAACAAATTACAACCAACTTGGTATATCGGGTACGGTAATAAGAGTGGATGGAAAAGTCAGTGCGTTTTGTTACGGAATACCTCTTAACAAGGATTATTATGATGTTCTTATTGAAAAGGGCGACAGAGCTTTTCCCGGAATATACAGGGTTCTTCGACAGGAATCCACAAAACTGAACGTTACATGTGAAAAATATATAAATTTCGAAGAAGATGTCGGTGTTGAGGGTCTTCGAAGATTAAAAGAATCCTATTGTCCTGAGTTTATGATTGAAAAATATGTGGTGACCCAGTTATGATCAAAACAAAACTATCAACCAAAGCTTTAGCTACAATCGGCCTGCTCTTTATTACATTCCTTGCGGCCATACAGTATATCTTCTTGAAAAATGTTCCCGATACGGTGTCGACATTTTCATTTGTCTGTATAACCAATATTGTTGGTTTAGTGGTTCTGTTTGTCTTTAAAGCACGGCATATAATCGGTATCAAAAAGAAAACCTTTCTAAAAGGCGCATTCTTTGCGTTACTTTTGACGGGATTCAATTTCTTTATCCTTCTTGGATCGAGAGACATGGATTCGGTTGTCGTATCAAGCGTTGTCAGTCTCTATTTTGTTTTTATCACACCTATTCTTCTTCTGCTTCGCAAGAAAGTAAACTTCTTCTCCAGCATCGCAACCGTTATGGCAATAATCGCACTCCTTCTTATGTTCGGAGGGAATACCGAAGGTATATTCAGTTCTTCGCAGGTGATATACCTTATTATCGCTGACGTGTGTTTTGCGGCCTATGTTGTGGGAGTGTCAATACTCGGAGAGGGAGAGGACAGCGTTGATCTGACTTTTGCACAGATGAGCGTTGCATCAGTGTTGTCTTTGATCGGATGGATAATTGAAGCGAAAATGGGAAGGGGTTCTTTTGAAATTCCCAGAGATATAAACTTCTGGATAAGTGTATTGTTTATAGGTATATTCATACGAGCAGTATATGGACTGTTGCAGATATCGTGTCAGAAACATGTTTCGGCAATAAGCGCATCGCTCCTGTTTTCAACGGAGATCATCATCACCATGCTGATGGATCCGATCCTTAGCAAACTGCTTGGAACGACTCATACCAAAGCGACTCCCTATCAGCTGATCGGAGCCGTTTTCCTGATAATAGCGACACTTCTTGTTGATGATACGGTCATAGCCCACCTGGGATACGACAGCATGAATGAACCGACGGTATCAAAGAAGATGGTTGTCACTACAATAGCATTTTCGATGGTAACGCTTGTACTGTCCACGATCGTCAGTTTTTCTGCCATATATCTGATACGAGATTCGGCCGTAAAAGGTTCCACAAAGCTTGGAGATGATGCATCCTCAATCAGTGCGACGGCAATGATCAGTGAGCTTGAAAGCAATACAAAAAGACAGGCTCTTGACAAGGCAAAGCTTGCGGAGCAGAAACTTGCTACATATTCGGATTCCGTAGTAGTTTCCGCAAGATATGCGACGGCACTTTATGAGAGAGCAGAGAATTATCCTCAAAGAAAGGTCGAGTTTGCAAAGGCTGAGAATGCAGGAAAATGGGCGATGCAGCTTTTGCTTGCCAATTCTGATGTCAAATATGAGGACATTCAGACAGAGAGTGAACTGCTCGGTAATATGGAAGATATCTTTGCTCCAATAGTCAATAATCTGGACAATGTCCTGACGATCTATCTCGGAACCGAAGACGGAATGATGGTAAGTTATGACAGGGATTCACAGTTGGCAGCAGGAGAGGGCAATCAGTATTATGAGTATCGCGAATCCGGTTGGTATAAACTTGGGAAAGAAAGTGACAGTTACAGGTTTACCGATACGTACTGGGATGGATATGGAAGAGGGCTTACCATAACATGTGTAGCTCCGTTTTATGACAGAACCGGAAAGTTTACCGGCTGTGTAGCAATGGATATCCTTATGTCTGATCTGAATGAATCCATGGTCAGTGAGGGAATCGTCGATCCGACGGTAGCCACAATGATGGACTGTGAAGGAAACATCATAGCGAGTGGAGACCTTGATACGGATTCACAGGAAACCTTCAATATTTTTGATTCGGATTCATATTTAAAATCGGTAGCAAAAGAGATACTTGAAAAAAAGGAAGGTATGGTCAGTACATATGAGAACGGAGATGCCGTTTACGTGACGTTTGCAACGATAGAGTCAACGGATTGGACACTATGTATCGCAAGTCCGGTATCAACGGTTATAGCACCTGCCAAAGATATCAAGGAAAGTATCACCTTAAATACGCAATCGGTTGTTTCCTCGGTTCTGCAAGGAGTTCTCAGAGTTATCAGGAGCTGTCTTGTCCTTACAGCTGTCATCCTTCTTGTAATTACTCTTACGGCAGGACGTTTTTCGCGTAAGATAACAGACCCGCTTAAGGAACTCACGGCAGATGTAAATGAGATAAGTAAAGGAAATCTTGACAGACGTACACAGGTTTCAACCGATGACGAGATCGGTAACCTTGCAAACAGTTTTAATATAATGACCGATTCCCTTCAGAAGTACATTGCCGATCTTAAAGAAGTCACGGCAAAAGAAGAGAGAATTGCCGGAGAACTTGCTATTGCCACGAATATCCAGGCAAGTATGCTTCCGAAAGATTTTGATACTTTTTCTTCTCATAACGAGTTTGACCTGTATGCTACAATGACTCCGGCAAAAGAAGTCGGAGGAGATTTCTATGATTTCTTCTTAACGGATGATAACCATCTGGCTCTTGTGATGGCCGATGTTTCGGGTAAAGGTGTACCTGCTGCTTTGTTCATGGTCATTGCCAAGACACTCATAAAGAACCGTGCCATGATGGGCGGTACTCCGGGAGAAGTTCTTGCATATGCGAATGATCAGCTCATGGAAGGAAACGATGCTCAGCTGTTCGTTACGGTTTGGATGGCGCTTATAGATATCTCAACGGGTAAGGGAATTGCCGCCAATGCCGGACATGAGCATCCTGCGATCAAAAGAGCCGGAGGGGAGTGGGAACTTGTTGAGTACAGACATTCTCCTGCCGTTGCGACTATCGAGGGCATTAAATTCCGCGAGCATGAATTTGAACTCGGTCATGGAGATGTTTTGTATGTATACACAGACGGAGTGCCCGAGGCAACAAAAGATGATGAAATGTACGGAACAGACAGAATGCTTGGGGCACTGGGCCGTCAGGAAAATGCAAACTGCGAACAGCTGCTTGCAAATGTTAAGGAAGATATAGATATATTTGTTGACGGAGCAGACCAGTTTGATGATATCACAATGATGGCTGTTTCATGGCGATGACCGTACTGTAATCATAGCATGGTTAATCACAGCGGATACCGTCTGCGCTACGGAAGCACGTTAATTCGAGCTTCCGTAATTGTTTAATCGGAAACGGATTAAGTATATATCTAGTACTATCAGGAGAGATGCTTCATGGAAAAGAGCATATGTCTGTTAAAGCGATTTAAAGAATATATAGTACCAAAGGACGCAGAGATCCAGGTTGCAGCGTTTAATATTCTGGCATTATGCGGGATAATCGTCAGCATCATAACCGGGATCGTTAATGCGGTCTCAGGAAACAATCCTGTTGTTGTACTGGCGGATTTTGCCGGAGTAGCAGTTTCGTGGGCATTGATCGTGTATTGTCATAATACGGGTAATTACAAAATGGCAATGACACTTACCGCCTTTATCATATTTATCGGATTATTTACTGCTCTTTACTTCATTTAGGGCGGCTATCACAGCGGGATCCCGTCATTTTTCATTTTCGGTGTCGTATTCACAGCATTTCTGTTAAACGGAGCTACCATGGTAGTTCTCGTGATCACAGAACTTATATGGTATGTTTCGGTGATCTTGTATTCGTATTATCACCCTCAGTCTTTAAATAACGATGAATACTATTATATGTCGCGGATAATACTTGATATGAGTCTTGTTGCCGTATCACTTGCCGTTACCATGTATTTTCAGATACGTGTCTACAGGAAGAAGCAGCAGGAGCTTAATGTGGCCGTACTTTCTGCGGATGAAGCAAACAGGGCAAAGAGTGATTTTCTTGCCAAGATGAGTCATGACATTCGTACACCGCTTAACACTATTATGGCGATGAACGAATTGATTGTTGCCAATACTTCTTCTGCGAAAATAAGGGAATGGGTCAATGACAGTAATGTGTCAAGCCGTATACTTATGTCATTGATTAATGACATGCTGGATCTTACTAAGATTGAGGCCGGGAAAATGGAGCTTATCGAACAGCCGTGGGATACCAAAAAACTGTTTGATGAGACTGCGAGAACATGGAAAACACATGCGGATCGGATCGGACTCGAATTTAATTATCATCTTGATGAAATGATACCGGAATATCTTAAAGGGGATGAGGACGTAATCCGCAAGATCACAAATAATCTGCTCAGTAACTCTATCAAGTACACACGCTCCGGAAGTATTACATTTTCGGTCGCCATGGAGGGACGGAATCTTATCATTACAGTCAGCGATACGGGAATCGGTATCGCTCCGGAGTATCTTGAGAATATATTTAAACCGTTTGAACGCGGAGCGCAGACGGTATACAAGGAGACAAGCGGCAGCGGGCTCGGGCTTGCGATCGTTAAGGAGCTTGTCGATGCTGCACACGGAACCATAGACTGTAACAGTGTTGTGAATGAAGGAACCACGTTTACGGTCAGCATCCCTCAGAAAGAGTCCGTGATTGCAGACAATGCGCGATTTGAGGAGGATGCGGGAACTAGCGATCAGAAAGCGAACAAACAGTTTATAGCCCCGGATGCAAGAATACTTGTTGTTGACGACAATCCGTTCAACCGTAAAGTAATAGAGGCTTTTCTTGAGCCGACACTGATCAGGATCGATGATGTCGAGAGCGGTTTTGAGGCATTGGAGATGATCGATATCAAAGAGTATGACCTTGTTCTTATGGATCTTCGTATGCCCAAAATGGACGGGATCGAAACACTTGAGAAGATAAGGGAGGAATACCCTGATTTTGATACACCGGTTGTTGTACTTACGGCAGACATAATGAATGATGTAAAAGAAAAGCTTCTCGGCAGCGGCTTTACCGCGTTTCTGGCAAAGCCTGTCAGTTCCGGAGAACTGCTTGGTATCGTACAGGAATACATTCCCGAGAAAATCATACCGATCGACACACAGCATGAGAACGGGTTGACGCTGGCAAAAATCGAAAGCTATCAGGATCATCTGATGCCTTACGGAATCGATCTTAAGATGGGACTTGAGTACAATGCGGGAAGCGCAGACGAGTTCTTTATGAGGGCGGCTCTGTTTGAACAGTATGCTGATGAGACTATCAGTGTTATAGAGAATCCGGAATCACAGGAGAGCTATTATCTTCAGGTTCATTCGATCAAATCCGTTGCCAGAGGAGTGGGAGCTTACCTTTTGGCACAGCTTGCACAGGCGGATGAGTTACGCAATGACCCTAACTATTCGAAAGCGATCAAAGGCACTATAACGGATGAATACAGAAGAGTACGACAGGGCCTTATTTTGCTCAGAAGAGAGGTGAAGGCACTATGAAACGGAACAGGATAATGATAATAGATGATGATGCCGAAACTTTGAATCTGATGGTCAGGCAGTTGGAAAATCTCTATGATGCGGAGGGATTTTCATCAGGAGCTGATGCGCTTGAAGCGTTAAAACGTGCAAGAGGAGAACGTTTTCCGGACCTTATACTTCTGGATATCTCAATGAACGGAATGGATGGATATGAGGTCCTTGAACGTTTGAAATCGGATGAAAAATACAAAAAGATCCCGGTGGTGTTCCTGACGGGTATGACAGATGAGGTGTCGGAATGCAGGGGACTTGAGATGGATGTGATCGATTATCTGAAAAAACCGGTTCCCGGCAAGGTGCTGTTTGCAAGAATACAGCATTACCTTGACTTGTATTCGGATACAGAGTCCAAAGGCCAGCTTAATGAGTATATGCTTGAAGCATTGTCGGAGCCTCTTACCGAAAGAGAACATGATGTCGCAAAGCTTATGGCGGAGTTTCGGTCGGACCGGGAGATAAGTGAGATACTGTTTATTTCAATGCCTTATACCAAGAAGCTTGTAGCTTCGGTTAAGGAAAAACTCCTTATAGAAAGAAGAGGAGACATAAGAAAATACCTTATCTGAAAAGTATACTTTTAGGATGTATTATTACAAAATCACTGCTTTTATAATTCCATAAAAGCAGTGATTTTTTTGTTTTGGGAGGATAGCCATGAAAAAAGAATTAAAAAAAGCGTTGTTGTTAACAGGAACATGCCTGATGCTCGGGGCTTTTTGCGGATGCGGCGAGGCAAATGCACCTGCTCCGGCGCCGGAGAGTACCGAGCCGGAAACCGTTGCGGAAACAGTTGTTGACGAGGATCAGGCCTCTGACATTGATGATACAGCCTCGTCGCCATATAAGACCCAGATCGACAGTCTCAAAGCAGACGGTCTGGCAGACCAGTTCGCGCTTGCGGATATTGATGGTGATGGTACACCGGAGCTTATAGCAAGCGATTCTTCGGGATCTTACGATCATGAAAACGCGTTCATATATACGGTATATGATGGTAAGTGCGTTCTGCTTGCAAGTGCAATATCGGGAGCAGACGGTGCATCTTTGTGTTACAGCGAGGGAAAGAATCTTATCCGCCAAAGCGGAGCCGTTGCAGGAGCCGGAGATGTCTTCTCGAAAATAAAAGACGGAAAGCTTGAGGAGATATTCAAAGCTGAGATGATCAATACACTTCAGACTGATGAAAATGACGAAGAGATATTCTCCTATTCCGTAAACGGAGAGGAAGTAGATGAAAAATCATATACGGAAGCTATTGCCGGATTTATTAAGGATTATGATCCTCTTATCCGTATAGATTATGACGGACTGAATAAGATAACGTTCAAACAGGAGCAGGATACAGGATGGTTTGAGCAGACGGAAACAGGAAAATACAGCACGGAAGAAGAGATCACAAAACAGCTTTAAAATGACGCTGTATAAACAAAATGTATACTTTTAGTATGTATCAAAAAGACAAAATAGATTATAGAATTTACAAAGTAACATTATTTTCACTAATTTTTAAACAGGGGGCAGTTTAAAATGAGCGATGAATATTTAAACAACGAAGAAGAAACATCGGCGCTTTTCGTGTCGGCACAGAAGAAGAAAAAGGCCGAGGAAGAGGCTGCAAGAAAGGCTGCTGAAGAGCAGGCCAAAAGAGAAGCAGCCGAAGCCGAAGTACGCCGTATGGAAGCAGAGGTCGAAGAGCGTAAGCGCAAGGCCGAAGAGGAAAGAAGAGCTCTTGAAGAGCAGGAAAAACAGCTGGCCGAAGAGAAGATCAATGGTCCGAAGGAAGTAAAACCCGCACTTTCAAAGAAGAGGGAGCCGAAGACCGGATCAGCAAAGACTTCGGGCGGATCAAAGTCCAAGCTTCCGCTCTTTATCGGGATAGGCGCGGTTGCCGTAGTTGCTGTTGTACTCATCCTTGTATTTGCATTAAAGGGCAAGGGAGGCAAGGCAGTGTTCGATCCCGCAACGACAGAGTTCAATGCGGAGTATGTCGGCAAAGAAGAAGGATTTGACCTTAAGTTCTCATATCCCGACAGTGTTTACACGGAAGTTACCGAAGAGAAAACAGGCGATGATGAGCTCACGATACACTTCGGAGGGGCCGATGCGATCGTATCCACTTACAGATATGACGACAGCGACAAGATAATACAGGCTCTGGAAGCTTATGTATATCCTGCCAAAGCAATGCAGGACGGTTTCCAGGAGAAAGTAGCAAAGAGGATCAGTGAGATCGCGCCTGACATGAAGATCATAAAAGAACAGGGTACTGATGTGAGCTCGGACAGTGCGGTCAGATATGAGTATAAGTGTACATTTGAGTCTGCCGAATCCGGAAACGGTGCGGCAGTTGCATGGATCGAGCCCAACAGCGCCGGAGAATGCAAGCGCGTGATCTTCTGCGTTAAGAGCAAAGGAGCCGATGCCGAAGAATGCGCCAAGATCTGTGATGCGTTTGAAGAAAAGAATGTTGCAACAGCACTCTATGTACCCGGGGCCAATCCTCCGTCAGCTACCGATTCCGACGGCATGCTTGAGATAGACGCCATACATATGGGTCTTCAGGTTCCCAAGGACATGTTCGCAAAGTATCCGGGAACGGAGAATTACTCCTGGTATGCGGATAAAAACGGAGCATCAATTGTTGTACAGCCTGTTGATGTGGGAGGCGACATCCTTGCAAGCATGTCGATCGAAACGATACAGGAGCTGTTCAAAGGATACGCGGAGAGAGGTATCAACGAATACTTCACAAAGTGCGACAGCAGAATGCCTCTTGACGATAACTTTGTGGCTGAAGAAACAGGCCTTTACTACACGGCCAACTACAAGGATGTCATAGGCGGTCTTACATATTGGGAGAGATACCGTACCGGCTACTGGGTTGATGCAAGACAGCAGAAGGAGTACTTCTATGTCATCATCACGCTGGCACCGGAAAAGAACAAGGATGTATACCAGCCTATATTCGACAAGATGCTCGACAGGATGCAGGATCTTTGATCGGTAAAAAGGGAGGAAGATGATGAGTGACGATCTGAATATGAACAACGGGGAAGAAACAGCGGCATTATTTGTTTCATCCCAGAAGAAGAAACAGGCCGAGGAAGAGGCAAGGATAAAAGCCGAAGCCGAACAGGCCAAGAGAGATGCGGCTGAGGCGGAAGTCCGCAGGATGGAAGCCGAAGTTGAAGAGCGAAAGAGAAAAGCCGAAGAGGAAAGACTTGCTCTTGAAGAAGCCGCAAGAGCGGCAGAGGCTGAAAAGGCAAATGTTGCGGATAAGCTCAAAGCATCGGTGAACGTGGACGAGATCAAGTCAAACATGGAGGAGATCAAGTCCAAGGTAAAGGATAAGACAGAAGGCAAACCTAAGCTTCCCGTTTATATCGGAGCAGGTGCTGCCGCAGTCCTGATCATAGTCATGATCCTTGTGTTCGCGCTCAAAGGAAAAGGCGGAAAGATCGATCTTGAAACACTTGAGTTCGCAAAGGAATATACGGTAACCAACGAGGACAGCAGTGTTACCTTCTACTATCCGGAAAGCCTGTATACCGGGTTTGCCGAAACGGAAAAAGATGGATCCAAGACATTGGTCGAGGCGGAACCGGACAGTAAAAAGACCCCTGCTCTTTCAATACAGGTAAGCACACCTCTGTTCAGTGCGGGCGAAGCGGCGGTCGCTTCGGCAAAGGGTGTTCAGAGCATAATCACCGAGCTGGCTGCCAAATCCATGGAGGGATATAACGTATCAGAGGAAAAGACCGGCGATGTCTCGGCACAAGCTCCGGGAAAGTATTTCTACGACGCTACGGGATCTGACTCGGAAGGGAATATGATCGCGGTTGCTACATGGTTAGAGCCTGACAGTAACGGGAATATTGTCGCTGTTGAAGCCTCATTTACGGAAAAGACGACAGATGCATCAAATGTTAACGCATTAAGGGATAAGTTCGAGGAAAAGAACTCGGATAATGCATTTAAGATCCCGGGAGCCAATCCTCCCGCGTCGGTTGAAACAGACGGCGCGCTCGAATTGGATGAGATGCATTTCGGGGTGGTCGTTCCGAAGGACAGGTTCAAAAAACTCGATGAGGATGTCGAGACCATCGATATGTGGGCGGATGATAACGGCGCAATATATGCGGTCGTGTATAAGGAACTGGAGATCAACCAGGAGTATGTCTGGGAGCATCCGGATGAGACCCGGCCGAAGCTGGAAGAGCTTGTTGAGTCGGGAGCCGGAGTGATCGGACTTCCCGATCTTGACAGCAGGATGAAGATCAATGATTCATGGCCCGGGGATTATAAATATAACGCCAAGTACAAAGATGTTTTCGGAGGCGTCACGTACATTGAGTGGAATCATTCCAGTTATTGGACGGATGAAAGGACTCAGAAATATTATATCTACGATCTGGTCCTTCTGGCCCCGGAGGCAAATGAGGATGTGTACGGGCAGCTGTTTGAAAAAGGATGGGACAGACTTCAGGATCTTTAAAATAATACAAGGAGAGAACGAATGAGCTACTTACTTACGGCCGTATTTGAGAACGGCTTCTGTGAACTGTATCTTCCGAGCGTGGACAACAAAAAGGTCCCGCTTGAGATCAAACCCTACATAAGCGGCAGGGATGATGATATCACGCTTCCGCTCGAGGTATGGGACAACGTCTGGACAATGTCCGGACAGGGCGCGTTTGTCATCACGCAGGATGAAAAACCTGTTGAGACCATCACCATTAAGGAAGGCCTGTTTGTAAACTGTGAACTTCCGGACGGTCAGATATTCTCACTGACCGCAAAAGAGGTCGGAGCCGGTGACACGAGCTTTGCAAAATACCTTCTTAAGACAGGCGGTAACACGAGCATTACGATCGGTAAGGATGAGTCCAACATGATCTGTTATGCAAATAAGTTTGTTTCCCCCAAGCATGCGCAGATCAACATCTCATCCGGCTCTGCCACGATAAAGGATCTTGGCAGCATGAACGGAACATTTGTTAACGGCCGTATGATCGAAGGCGAGCAGAGGCTCGAGTTCGGTGACACGATTTATCTTATCGGATTGAAGATCGTGTATCTCGGTAATACACTTGCGATCAATAATCCCGACGGAAACTGCAAGGTTACCGGAATAAAAGAGATCAATATCACTTCCGCAGGCGGCGGCAACGAAGGTGAGTCAGAGGCAGTTGAGGAAAAATATTTCCTTCGCACTCCCAGGAAACTGGAAGTGATCGATACGGAAAGTTTCGCTCTTGAAAAATGCCCCCCTAAGCAGAAAAGAGAGAAACAGCCTTTGAAGTTCACCATCGGGCCGGCTTTTACGATGGTAATTCCCATGGCTCTCGGCGCTGCAATGTCATTTGGAAACGGGTTCAATTTCGGCGGTATCGTGATGAGCGTGGGCGCAGCTGCTGTGGGCGCTTTCTGGGCGATCATAAATACAAGATACGAAGACCAGAAGTATGCAAGGGATGAGGAAGAGCGCGTAAGCAATTACGAAGCATATGCGGTCAAGATGACAGGTCTTATCAGGGACAGAATGCAGTATAACGCTGGCGTTCTTGAGAGAATGTATCCTTCAGCCGAGGAGGCTGCACAGATCGGCATAAATGCAACTCCGGCACTCTGGAACAAGAGTCCGGTTCATGAAGACTTCCTTGATGTACGTCTCGGAACAGGTGACATACCTTCGTTCAATGATATAGAGACACCGAAGGAACAGATCATGGCAGAGCATGATCCTCTTAACAACAAGACGGAAGAGATCAAGCTTGCTATGTCAACTCTTAAAGATGTTCCGGTTTCCATCTCGCTTTACAATAACCGTTTTGTGGGTATAGTATCGTCCGCAAGAGAAAAAGCACTCAATATTGCAAGAACGATGAGTGTTCAGATAGCAAGCGCCCATCCTTATACCGATGTACGTATGTGCGTGGTATTTCCCATGAAGGAAAGAGATCACTGGAATTACATGAGATATCTTCCTCATGTTTGGACGCCGGACGGAAAACTTCGTCTGATGTGCTGCGACAAGAACAGTGTCGGTGATGTAATGTACTTCATGTCCGAGATGATCAGAGGACGTCTTGAAAAGGCAAAAGAGGCTACGAACGAGGACAAAGACCAGAAGGTTCTTCCGCATTACGTGTTCATTATTGCTGACTCTTCTCTTCTTGCGGAAGAAGCAATATCCAAGTATCTCCTTAATCCTACACAGGAGATGGGCATGAGCGTTATCATGCTCGCAGATTCTGCAGATAAGCTTCCGAGCAGCTGTAATGCAATTATTACGGATGAAGGTAATACGCACGGATTCCTTTCGACGATCAATGCTTTCCCCGAAAGGGATAATGTTTCATTTGACAAACTGTCACACAGAAGTGCCGAGAACTTTGCAAGAGCGCTTTCGGGAATACATCTTCGCGAAACAGGCGTATCGGCAGGTATTCCGGATATTCTTACGTTCCTCGATATGTACAAGACATCAAAAGTTGAGGATCTTGATATTTACCACAGATGGCTTGAAAACAGAACATACGAGAGCATGAGAGCAATGGTCGGATACAAATCCGGCAACCAGCCTCTGTATCTTGATATACATGAGAAATACCACGGACCTCACGGACTTGTTGCAGGTACTACAGGTTCGGGTAAATCCGAGACGCTGCAGAGTTACATTCTCTCACTTGCGATCAATTACCATCCCGATGAAGTTGCATTCATTCTTATTGACTATAAGGGTGGCGGAATGGCTCAGAGTTTTGAGGGACTGCCTCATGTATCCGGCGTTATCACAAACCTCGGAGGTAACGCAACGAACAGAGCCCTGCTTTCGATCAATGCCGAGATCAAGCACAGACAGAAACTGTTTAATGATTTCAAGGTTAAACATATCGATGCATACATCGAGCTGTACCGGTCGGGCGTTGCAACAGAGCCGATGCCTCACCTTCTTATAATCGCCGATGAGTTTGCGGAGCTGAAAAAAGAGCAGCCTGAGTTCGTACGCTCGCTCGTGTCCGCAGCACGTGTCGGACGTTCGCTTGGTGTTAACCTTATACTTGCAACGCAGAAGCCTTCAGGTGTCGTTGACGATGAGATATGGTCAAACACAAGATTCCGTCTTTGTCTTCGTGTTGCAGACAAGTCGGATTCAAACGAAATGCTCAAGAAGCCCGATGCTGCATACATTACCGGAACAGGTCGCGGATACTTCCAGGTCGGAAGCGACGAAATCTTCGAAGAGTTTCAGTCCGGATGGTCGGGAGCTGCATATGAACCGGAAGTTCCGTTCTCGGATGAGAAGAATGCCAAGGTTGAGCTTATCAACCTGATCGGTAAGAACGGAGTTCCGAAGAAGAAAGATAAGAAGAAGAAATCAGACAATATACAGGAAGTTACACAGCTTGATGCGATCGTTAAATATGCATCCAAGATCGCTAAAGAACACGATATTGCGGATGTTCGTCAGATATGGCTTCCCGCACTTGCAAAGAGGATTTACCTCGAAGAACTTACAACTCAGAAGAGCGAGGGATTTTCACTCAGACTGCCTGTCGGTCTTGCAGACAATCCCGAGGCTCAGAGCCAGTATACGGCATATGTTGATTTCCTTGCAGACGGAAACCTTCTTATATGCGGACCTTCCGGATCGGGTAAGACATCACTTCTTCAGACGATCATCTACGGTGCGGTTACAGGGTATCAGCCTTCGGATGTTAACATTTACATACTTGATTTTTCATCACGTACTATGTCCGTATTTGCATCAATGCCTCATATCGGCGGTGTATGCTTCGATGGCGAGGATGACAAGCTTTCCGATACGTTCGAGTTCTTCACAAATGAGCTCTCGGAGAGAAAGAAGAAGTTTGCGTCAATGGGTATCGGATCGTTCAAGGAGTATGTTCAGTTTAATAACGATTGCCCCGCAATGCTCCTGATACTCGACAACTTCACGGCGTTTTATGAGAATTACGATAAGTTTGATGACGATCTTGCCGTTATCACAAGAGAAGGTACGAGCTACGGTATCTACACCGTTATTACGGCAAATGCTTCGGGAGACCTTCGAAGCCGCCTGCGTCAGAACTTCAACTGCGGCATAGCTCTCCAGATGCCCGACCGTTTCGAATACGAAGCAGTTACGGGTGAGAGAACCGAGATTATTCCGGAAGGCAAGACACCCGGTCGTGGACTTATCAAAGCGCCTTTCAGCGTAGAGTTCCAGGTTGCTCTTCCGGTTAAGGAGAAAGACGGCCTGTCACAGGCTCAGAGTATTAAGAAGAGTCTTTCGGGCGTAAATGTAGAGTCCGGATCAAAGGGCGCAAAGAAGCTCGGACAGGTACTTGATTCTCTTTCGATCAAGGAGTTGCTGGAAGAAACAAAGAACCTTCCCGAGAACAAGTTCGCAGTAGGTAAGACCATGGACGGAGAAACAGTTCTGACTCTTGATATGGATAATGAGTACTGCATCAGTATCGTCGGACTCGGCAAGACGGGCAAGACGAATCTTATCAAGGCACTTGCGCTTGAAGCTTATCAGAAGCAGGATGAGATAATTCTCTTTGACGGTAGGAGCGAGGAATTGAAAGATTTTGCCAAGACAGCAAAGATCAAGAATTATATAACCGACGCGGCAGGTCTCTTTAAGCTCATGCAGGATAATATAGTTCCCAAGTTCGGTGAGCGTAACGGCATCGTAAATGAAGCAAGAGATGCCGGTAAGAATGTTGCCGAAGCTCTTAAGGATCAGAAGAGAATAGTTATCCTTATTAATGATTATGTTTCATTCATAGAGACTGTTTACTCGGAAGAATACGATATGAATGCGTTCTTCGAGACCGCTCTTGAAAAGGGCAGGGATCATAAGATCCAGTTTGTTGCCGCAATGACAAACGATGATGTCAGCGACTGCGCAAGATACCAGGTATCAAGACAGTTCACATCGATGGAAAGCGGTGTAAACCTTGGAGGAATGTTCGATCAGCAGAATGTTCTTCATTGGGAGATGTCATCGGCTGATGCGGTCAGACAGTTACCCGCAGGTTTCGGTTACGCGCTCACAGAGGACGGAGCTCCGGTCAGGATGCTCACACCTCTTGTATAAAGGAGGACGATCATTATGAGTAAGATCTTTTTGGAGACAGAGGTTCCGGGCATAGCGAAGACATATGAGTTTTCCGCTGATTCCGTAATGACGGTCGGAACGGTCAAGAAGGAAATGATAGAACAGATAAGTGCCGTTGAGAACATGACGGTATTTCCCGATCCTGACAAGGTGCTCGTATGCAGCATCAACATGGAGGGACTCCTTCAGGACAGTGATACTCTCGGGAACATCGGAGTAAACAGCGGCGACAGGATTATGCTTATATAAGGAGAAAATCATGGCAGATATGACTAATGTTGATGCGGGGAAACTGCGTCAGTCGGCGTCAAGGATAGGAAACCTTGCAGGTGACTTATCCGGAAATGTCAGCAAGATCAATGAAGCGATTGGCAATCTGTCCAAATCCTGGGTGTCGGACGCAGCCACGCAGTTTTTACAAAACTGGCACACGGACGAGGAGGCGCTTCTGGAAATGGTAGATCAGTACAGAGAGGTTTCCGATATTATGAACGAGCTCGCGCAGGACTTTGAAGCTTCGGAAAATGAATCGGAGAGCCTCGTCTCAAAGATCAAGATATGAGGAGGGTGAGATTATGGCAGCAGGAAATGAAACAAAAGTTGATACCGCGCTTCTTGCGAACTGTGCCGAAACGCTGACTCCTCTTATCAGGAATCTCGAGAACATTTTCGAACAGTTTCAGCAGGAAGTCAAAAACTCAAGAGGTGAATGGCAGGGTGATGCATCCGATGATATCAGAAACACAGCCAATCAGCTCAAGGCAAGCTCTTCGGAGATCGTTAAAGTTCTTAACGGATATGTGAGCGGACTTAAAGAGCTCGCCGGAATATATGACAAGGCTGAGAACAAAGTCAGCGATACCGGAAAAACACTGAAGTTCGGAAGCACGTTTAAGTGAGGTGTATTCTATGGCAATCAAATTCAATTATCAGCAGACGATCCAGCAGGCGCAGCAGCTTGAGCAGATGGCATCGGATCTGTCAGGAAAGACTAAAGGAAAGATAAGCGGTGTTAAAGATAATCTAAGTGCCGCTTGGACCGGAAACGCAGGCAAGAATTTCGTTAAGTTCTTAGGTGATGCGGAGTCGGATCTCGATGCCAAAGCCAAATATCTTCGCGGCGTTGCGGAGTATTTAAAGAAAGCGGCAAAGAAGATCAAGGAAGCGGAAGAAGCAGCACAGGCATCAGCTTCAAGCATTTCATAGAAAGAGGACGATCATGGCAGCAAAGAATACCGTTAATATTCAAAAAATGAGATCGGCCATCAGTGAGCTCGAAAACATTCATTCCAATATGCAGAAGCACATGAAATCACTCGATGAGGCAATGTCTTCCGTCAAGAAGGTATGGAAGGGCGAGGCGGCAAATGAGTATCTCAAGCAGTATCAGAAGAACCTAAAGGATTTTCAGAATATGGCCGGAGCCATCAACTCAGCGATAAATGTTCTTGCCGAGGCGTGCGGCGTGTATGAGACGACCGATGCTCAGGCAATGGATGTAGTTGCGAAAATGGGTAAGAGATAACAGATCGGAGGAAAGATCATGGCAGAAGTTAATATGGAAGTCGATGCGGCGCAGCTTCGATCATTGGCAGAATCTATAGATAAAGCTCAGAACGGTCTTCGTGAGTCATGCTATTCGGCAAAGAGTCAGATAGATTCTCTTAAGGGTGTGTGGACCGGAGAAGCGGCCAATACATATCAGACGAGCTTTCAGAAGCTGATGGATGCATGCAACGAATCACTTACGACGCTTGGAAAGATGGTCAACTCTATCTATGATTCGGCCGACAAGTATGAGAAAACCGTTAAAGCGGTTCAGAACGATGTAAAAGATATACCGAAGTTACCGACTAATTTGTTCAAGTAATATGCAGGTGGTGAAAAATGGCTTATAAGGTATCGTACAAAGTAGTATCAGAGCAGGGAGAGCAGTTGAAAAACATCGCAAAGGAGATGGACAACTACATTAACCGCTTAAATCAGATCGTTTCAAAGCTTGGGAATGATGAGCTTCTTCAATCGGTAAGAGGCGATCTTAATAAGTTCAAGCAGCAGCTTGAAGAGGAAAAGACCATTCTGAATCTCGCAGGACAGGTCATTACCGATGTTGTACAGAATTATACGGGTGTTGAGAAGAAGAGTGTTGGTAAAGTTGATAAGGCCAAAGCTCATAACCGTGATTTTTACAAGCGCCCCGTTGCCGTTGCATCGGCAGGCGGAGGTGCGGCCGCAGGTGCTGCAAGTGCGGCAGGAGCAACATTTACGTCATCTTCGGTAAATGTGAGTTCGGTTTCGAGCAGTCAGACTATATCAAGCACGACGAATGTATTTGGCGGTGCGACGAGCGGAATGACCGGAGCGGCTGCATCAGCAGCAACAGCAGCAACAGCTGCGGCCTCAGGCATGACGGCCAAAGGCGCTTCAATGGTTGGCGGTATCGCTGCCGCGGTAGGAAGTGTTGCCGCAGCCGGTGGTGCGATCGCCGGTGCAGACCTTATGGAAAAGAAAAAAGCAGCTAAAAAGAAAAGCGAGTAACGGATAATGAACAGGATAATGAGAACAACAGGATTACTGATCTGTATCGTAATGATCATCTCGGGATTGTGTGCATGTTCGCAGGCTGCCCCCACAGTTGCACCTGTTTCTGAAGCATCATCCGAACCGGCTGCCGAAACAGCTCCCGAGGCAACCCCCGAAGCAACCCCTTCACCTGTCGCAAGTGAAGACGTTAATCCCGAATCCGGTGAGGTATGCCACATATATCTTGGCGGTGCCGAGGATGCAACAACCGGAATGGAAATGATCGATGATACTTTCAACGATGACGGCAGTTACCGTTACGAGCATATAACCGATGATGGTATGCTTTGTATATGTGAAGCGGGAAAATTGTGGAATGCGGGTGATGCCTCCTCTCCGGAAGAAGCTGCAAAGGAAATCGCTTCATGGATACTTCTCAGCGGAGAGAAATATGCTGACGTAACGGTTGAGAACAACGAGGAATTCGGTGCAAACGTTACGTATCCCGTATATATTGTATCATTTACGACAGGCAGCAATGAAGATACATGGAGCTGGAAAGCGTTCACGGTTGCAACCGATACATGCGGCCTTGTATATGCGATAGGAGCTCCGGCAGATTTTGATGAAGATATGCTGGCTCTTACGGATAAGTATTTCCCGAAGCTTCGCGTTATAGACAAGGATGAAGGACTTGAAACAAATGATGGAGTCTATAAGACAGATCTGTATGCGTACCTTGGAATGAACATAGATGACGTTGCTGTTGATTTTCCGGATCTTCAGTATGATGACTCATACAAAAACAGTGAGGGTACCACGGAAGTATCCGAGCCGGCGGATATGATGGAAAAAATGTCAGACGGACTTGCACTTGGCGGACCGTTCTTTACGATAGACAAAAGCGGTACCGTTGTCGGCGTCAATTATGGCGGAAAGACGTATTGTGTGTGCCAGATCAGTGTCGGAATGCCGATGAGTGAAGCAAAAGAGCTGGCAAAACAGCAAGACTTCAAGTTTTCGCGTGTCGAGATCACTCACGGAACTGCTAAGTACGTCGCGATATATGATAACGGTCAATATGAGCTTTGCATTACCTCGGATGAGGACGGTAACACCGGCAAGACCGATGAGAATGATGTAGAAGGAAATGTTGACTGCTTACTGATCAATAAACTGTAAGATGTTTTAAAGAATAAGGGATCAGCTCATAGAACCCTATTTATGAAAACACGGTGATCATAAACTGATCCCGTGTTTTTTGCATTTATTACCCGGAATTGTGTATGATAGGGCAGAAAGGAAACTGATAATATGTCAAAACTGTATCTCGCACCGATGGAGGAGATTACCGGATATGTGTTTCGAAACATGCTGGATCGTCATTTCGGGTATGTTGACAAATACTACACTCCGTTTATTTCTCCGGACAATCGGATAATGAAAACAAGGGCAGGAAGAGAGCTTATGCCGGAGAATAATGATGGTCTGCCTGTAATCCCACAGCTTCTTACGAACGATCCCGGGCTGTTTAATGAGGCTGCCGCCCTCATTTCTGATATGGGATATGAAGAGATAAACATCAATTTCGGATGTCCTTCAAATACCGTAGCATCAAAGTTCAAAGGCAGCGGTATACTAAGAGCCCCCGAGATAATGGACAGATTTCTTGACGGAGTGTTCAACGGGACAGAATCCATACTGAAAAGGCATCCCGGGTTTAAGATATCCACAAAGATGAGAGTGGGATATAATGACACATCCGATCTGTGTGAAGTCATGAAAGTAATGAACAGGTATCCGTTCTCAGAGATAATAGTACATCCCAGACTGAAAAAAGACCTTTACATGGGTAATCTCCATATGGAAATGTTCGAATATGTTCTTGAAAACTCCAGGGCTCCGGTTTCATATAACGGAGACGTGGGATTAACCTTGGATTATGAATCAATAATCGAAAAGTACGGAAACCGTATAAAAGGTGTAATGATAGGACGGGCTGCGGTTGCGGATCCCGGTCTGTTTCGGAGGATACGGACAGGACAAGCGACGACAACGGATGAACTGTATGATTTTCTGCAGGATCTGTACGATAATTACAAAAAAGACTTTAGTCCCGAGAATGCCCTTTCCAAGCTTAAAGAAGTGTGGTCCTATACCGTGAACCTGATCGGGGATGAGAAAGAGCGGTCAGCCACACATAAATCAATTATTAAAGCAAAGAATGAATCTCAATATGCAGATGCCGTAACGGTAGCAAGAAAGTATCTGTTCAAAAAATGAAAATCGTTCCCAAATTACTTGACACGTCCCGATGATGTAACTATAATTGGGAACGGTTCTCATATTAAACAGGAGGAATACTATGAATTCGAGGTCAAAGTATAAGACCAAACAAAGAGAAATACTGCTTGAGTATCTCAAATCCGTTTCAGGAACTCATATTACCGCAAGTGATGTGTGCACTTATTTTAAACAGCAGGGCGCGACTATAGGCCAGTCGACGGTATACCGTCAGCTCGAAAGTCTTGTTGATGAAGGTACCGTTAACAAGTATATCATTGACGCAAACAGCCCGGCCTGTTTTGAATATGTTGACGAGCACAGTCATGAACCGGGAGATACCTGCTTTCATTTCAAATGTGAAAAATGCGACAGTCTGATACATCTGCATTGCGATGAACTGTCCATGGTTAGTGATCATTTGTATGACGAACATCATCTTAAGCTTGACCCGAGACGAACGGTCTTCTACGGATTGTGTGAGAACTGCGCTCAAAAGAGCAAAGATGAGGAATAACGCAAACTATGGAGGACGTATTATGAAAAAAACCTTATCTGTACTTATTGCCGCCATAATGATGACGGGCTGTTTATCGGCATGCAATGCCGCAAAGAATGCGGATACAGCCGGTAAAGGTAACATCCAAATCGTTACGACTATTTTCCCCGAATATGACTGGGTAATAAATGTATTGGGAGACAATCCGGCAGGTGCCGAGGTGACAATGCTGCTTGATAACGGCGTTGATCTTCACAGCTATCAGCCGACAGCGGAAGATATCATGAAGATATCGACATGCGATATGTTTATATATGTTGGCGGAGAATCCGACGAATGGGTAGAGGATGCCCTTAAGGAAGCTACAAATAAGGACATGGCGGTGATCAATCTTCTGGAAGTACTTGGTGAAAATGTCAAGGAAGAAGAGGTAGTAGAGGGGATGCAGGAAGAAGAGGAAGAAGAACATGAAGGTAAAGGCGAAGAGGAAGAGGTCGAGTACGATGAACATGTATGGCTGTCTCTTCGCAATGTGTCGGTTCTCACCGAATACATTTCAAAGGAGCTTCAGAGAATAGATGCCCAAAATGCAGAAGCATATAAGAAGAATTCCGATGAATACGTTGAAAAGCTCAATGCTCTTGATAAACAGTATACGGAAGCCATATCAAATGCCTCCGTTAAAACACTCCTTTTTGGTGACAGATTCCCGTTCAGATATCTGACAGATGATTACGGTCTTTCATATTATGCTGCGTTTGTCGGATGTTCGGCCGAAACGGAAGCAAGCTTTGAAACGATAATGTTCCTTGCACAGAAGGTTGACGAATTGTCTTTGCATGCCGTTATGACGATAGAAGGAGACAATCATAAGATAGCGGAAACGATCGTGCAGAATACAAGCAGCAAGGATCAGAAGATACTGACAATGGATTCGATGCAATCCACTACATCGAAAGATGTAAAAGAAGGCACTACATATTTATCAATTATGGAAAGCAACCTTTCGGTTCTTAAAGAGGCTTTGAAGTAGGAGGATTTCATGGCTTTCATAACGGTTAATGACCTGTCGCTCGGATATGATTCCCGACTGATCGTCCAGAATCTGAGCTTTTCAGTGGATAAAGGCGATTATCTTTGTGTTGTGGGAGAAAACGGTTCCGGTAAGACCACACTTATGAAAACACTGTTGCACCTTATGGAGCCTGTCGGCGGGCAGGTTCTTACCGGTGACGGTCTTAAGGCGAACGAGATCGGATACCTGCCGCAGCAGACGTTTGTTCAGAAGGATTTTCCGGCATCCGTAAAAGAGATCGTACTCTCGGGATGTCAGGGTCGTTGCGGATTGCGTCCGTTTTATAACAGGGAAGAAAAACAACTCGCAATAGAAAACATGGAGCGGATAGGAATAACGGATCTTGCGGACCGTTGTTACAGGGATCTGTCCGGAGGACAGCAGCAAAGGGTTCTTCTGGCAAGAGCTTTATGTGCAACAAGAAAAGTCCTGCTGCTTGATGAGCCGGTAGCCGGTCTTGATCCGGTAGTAACCTCACAGATGTATGAACTGATCGCCGGTCTTAACAAAGAAGGCATCACAATTATCATGATCTCACATGATATTTTGGCGGCTATCAAATATGCAAGCCATATACTTCATATAGGAGACAGTATCTTTTACGGGACAAAGGAAGAATACCTTAACAGCGATGCGGGAAAGATGTTTCTTGTAACACGGGAAGGCGGTGAAGGATTCAATGGATAAGTTCATTTTATATCTTCAGTATCCTTTTGTTGTATATGCGCTGATCGTCGGAATACTCATCGCACTGTGTTCGTCACTTTTCGGAGTGACTCTTGTGTTAAAGAGATTCTCCTTTATCGGAGACGGCTTGTCGCACGTGGCTTTCGGAGCCATGGCCATTGCTGCCGTCATACAGCTTACGAATAAAATGGTGATCGCACTTCCTGTTACAGTGTTAAGCGCGATCCTGCTTCTTAGAACGGGACAGAATGCAAAAATAAAAGGAGATGCCGCAATAGCAATGATATCGGTCGGCGCTCTGGCGTTCGGATATCTGATCATGAACATATTCTCCACATCATCCAATTTGTCGGGAGATGTCTGTTCCACTCTTTTCGGATCCACATCAATACTGACACTTACAATAGGCGAAGTGTGGCTGTGTGTTGTTTTGTCCATTGCAGTGGTATTGATCTTCATATTGTTTTACAACAGGATCTTTGCGGTGACCTTTGATGAAGACTTCTCAAAAGCGGCAGGCACAAAGGCGGAGGCATACAATCTTCTTATAGCGATAGTGATCGCAGTCATCATAGTGCTTGCCATGAATCTCGTGGGCTCTCTGCTGATTTCGGCTCTCGTGATTTTCCCTGCACTGTCCGCAATGAGACTATTCAATAATTTCAGGGCGGTTACGATATGCTCCGCGATTTTGTCCGTCATATGCGCGTTCGGTGGGATCGTCATATCCATAATGGCGGGTACCCCCGTAGGCTCCACTATAGTAGCCGTAGATGTGGCGGCGTTTGTGATATGCTGCATAATCGGAATGATTAAAACCGGAGGCATTAAAAAATGAGATCAGGAAAAATCATAAGCCTGTCGTTGTGTATGGCAGCTCTGATTTTGGCGACCGGCTGTAAATCAGCCGGATCAAACGAGACAAAATCCGCGGTCGAAAGCAGTGAGCAGTCCAAAAACGAAACCGGATTATTACCGGAAATCGAAGAAGAACCCTCAGACGAGCCCGAAAAAAAGGCAACAAAAAGTGCTGACGGAATAGACGTGGATCTTACCGAATTATCAAGCACGATGGTATATTCCGAAGTCTATAACATGATGTACTATCCGGAAAACTATGTCGGCAAAAAAGTGAAGATGAGCGGAACATATGCCGTCTATCACGATGACAAGACCGATAAAACCTATCATGCCTGTATCATCACGGATGCTACGGCATGCTGTTCACAGGGAATCGAGTTTGAGCTTGCGGATTCATATAAATATCCGGATGATTATCCCGAAGCGAACGGGCAGGTATGCATAGCCGGAACGTTTGAAACATACAAGGAAGGCGAGATCACATACTGCACGTTAAAAAATGCCAAAATGATGCCCGAGACATGAATCAGACCGTATAGTAACGGCACGTTTTTAATGCCGTCTACAGCCTTTCAGACAATAAGCCGTTGTTGTAAACAGCGGCTTATTCTTGTATAATTATATGGATTGTGTAGTACGGAGAACAGGATGCATTACATAGTTTTTGATCTTGAATGGAACCAGGCAGAAGGTCGAATCGGACACGAGGGCGGACTGCCGTTTGAAATAGTGGAAATAGGTGCGGTAAAGCTTAACCGCAGGATGCAGATCGTAGACAGATTTGAAGAAGTGATCAAACCGAAGATCTATCCGCGAATGCATTTCATGACTACGAAGATTGTCGGACTTGATAAGGAAGATCTTGATAACGGCAAGCCGTTTCCCGAAGTAATGGAGGCTTTCCTTAAATGGTGCGGCAGTAAGTATATGTTCTGCATATGGGGAACGCTTGACATTACGGAGCTTCAGAGGAACATGTGCTACTACGGCATGGATGAGCTTACACACAAGCCTCTTCCGTATCTTGACGTACAGAAGCTGTACAGTCTTGCATATGAAGACGGGAAGTTGAGGCGTTCGCTCGAGTTTGCCGTCGACGAGCTGAATATCGTCAAAGACGAGCCGTTCCACAGAGCGAATAATGACGCCTATTATACCGCAAGGGTTCTCGAACAGATACATAAGACACATACGGAAGTTGAAAGCTATCGTTCATTTGATCTGTTTATGCTCCCTCAGGATAAACGTGACGAAGTAAAGGTCAAGTTCAAGACATATTCCAAATATATTTCCAGAGAGTTTGAGGACAAAACAAAAGCCATGGAAGACAAGATGGTGTCTTCCACAAAATGCTGTGTGTGCGGCAGGGCGACAAAGAAAGTCATCAAGTGGTTTTCCGTGAACGGACGCCATTATTACTATGTCGGAATGTGCAAAAGGCATGGCTACGTTAAGGCCAAGGTAAGGATGAAAAAAGCAGACGACGGCAATGTATTTGTAGTAAAGACAATGAAACTGATCGACGAGGAGAACGTTGATCTTATCAGAGAGAAGCAGGAGAAGCTTCGCGCCCAGAGGGCAGAAAGAAGACACAAGGAATAACGGCCGAAGGCCGATCGGTAACATATGAGACTTAAAAATGTTCCCGGCTCAAGAGAAGCGGTTGCAAACAGTGAATATGTAATAACGGATCCGGAAACGTTTCGGGGATCATGGAGCACGCAGGTATTTGAAAACGATCACCCCATCCGCATTGAGGTCGGCATGGGAAAAGGCAGGTTCATAACTTCTCTTGCCGCAGCAAATCCCGATATCAACTATGTCGGAATAGAAAAGTACTCAAGCGTTCTCATAAGAGCACTTGAAAAAATGGATGCCGATCCGCTTCCCAATGTCAGATTCATAAGAATGGATGCGGAAGACATTGAGAAAGTATTTGCCGAAGAAGAAATCGACAGGATATACCTTAATTTTTCGGACCCGTGGCCGAAAGACCGGCACGCCAAGCGAAGACTTACTTCCGAACGATTCCTCGGCAGGTTTTCAAGCATACTAAAAAGAGACGGACTTATCGAATTCAAGACCGACAACAGAGAGCTGTTTGATTTTTCCGTTGAGGAGGCTCCGAGGGCTGGCTGGAAGATACTGGCGTCAACATATGATCTTCATCACGATCCCGAAATGTTTGAGGGAAACATCATGACGGAGTATGAGGAAAAGTTTTCGGAACTGGGCAACCCGATCTGTAAATATATCATCACAATAGACAGACAGGAATAGAAACAATGAAAGAACTGGAATATCCGTTTGACTCGAGATATCTGATCAAAAAGAAAAAATCATTAAAAAGAGAACTGCTTGCGGCTGATACGAAATATATTGATAAAAAGGTGGCTGTTCTCGGCGGATCGACAACTCATGACATAGCTGCAATGCTTGAGCTGTTTTTGTTAAATTTCGGTATTAGACCCGAGATATACGAATGCGAGTATGCTCAGTATTGGGAAGATGTAATGTTCGACAATCCCGAACTTGTCGGTTTTGCACCGGATATTATATACATCCATACGACAAACAGAAACATAGCCAATTATCCGAAGATCGGAATGAGCGAAGAAGATGTAAGCGCGCTCATGGATGCCGATTACAAAAAGTTTGAGGCAATGTGGGAGAAGATTGAGAACACCTATCACTGCCCGGTGATTCAGAACAATTTCGAATTTCCCGCATACAGGCTTCTCGGCAACTCGGATTGCTATAACATATCCGGACGGGTCGCATACATTAATTCACTGAATGCAAGATTCGCAAAATATGCCAGAGAGCATAAGGACTTTTATATTGAGGATATCCAGTATCTTTCGGCATCGTACGGACTTGACGAGTGGTCGGATCCGCTTTATTGGCATATGTATAAATACGCATTGTCGATGGAAGCGATACCTACGCTTTCATACAGTGTGGCATGTATAATCAAGTCGATTTACGGAAAGAACAAAAAGGCTCTTACGCTTGATCTTGACAATACGCTCTGGGGAGGAATCGTAGGCGACGACGGTCCCGAAAACCTTGCGATCGGTCAGGAGACGAGCATGGGTCAGGTCTACAGCGAATTTCAGGAATACATTAAGAGTCACAAAGATATTGGAGTCATTCTCACGGTCGATTCCAAGAATGATCATGAAAATGCGATCGCAGGACTTGAGCATCCGGACGGAGTACTTAAGCCGGATGATTTTGTCGTTATCAAGGCCAACTGGGACCCGAAGAGCAAGAATCTTGTTGATACGGCGGCGGAGCTTAACCTGCTTCCGGAGAGTTTTGTATTTGTCGATGACAATCCGGCGGAGCGCGAGATCATAAAGGCCCAGGTTCCGGGGACAGCGGTTCCCGAGATAGGCAATGTCGAAAACTATATCCGATCCATCGATCATGCCGGATACTTTGAAGTAACGAGCCTTTCCGCAGATGATGCGAAGCGTAATGAGATGTACAAAGCGAATGCGCAGCGGGCGGCACTTGAGGCAACGTTTTCTGATTACGGACAATACCTCGATTCTCTTGAGATGACCGGAGTCATCAAAGCATTTGAGCCGATCTTTCTTGACAGGATCGCGCAGCTTACGAATAAGAGTAATCAGTTCAATCTTACGACGAAGAGATACTCACGTGCAGACATCGAAGAAGTTGCAGCCTCGGATGAGTACATAGACATATACGGAAAGCTTATCGACAAGTTCGGAGACAACGGCGTTGTATCGGTTGTAATCGGACATAAAAACGGCGAAGTTCTTGACATGGATTTGTGGATAATGAGCTGCCGCGTCCTTAAAAGGGATATGGAGTTCGCGATGATGGACGGGCTCGTGGAACGTGCGAAAAGAGAGGGCCTTAATAAAATCATCGGATACTATTATCCGACCGCCAAGAACAATATGGTACGTGATTTTTACGACAGGATGGGATTTACAAAAGTGGCTGAAGATGCCGACGGTAACACGACATGGGAGTTTGATCTGACGCAACCGTATAAAGATCAGAACAAACACATAAATGTGGAATCTGATTTGAAATAAGTGAACATACAAAAGGAGAAAGCATATGACACGTGAAGAAGTATATGAACGTCTCAATACCGTGTTTGCCGACGTATTCGACGATCCGGATCTTGCGGTGAATGATGAGACTACCGCTGCCGACGTTGACGGCTGGGACTCGCTTGTACACATCACGCTTATTGATGCGGTAGAGGAGGAGTTCGACATCAGTTTTGATATGAAGACCATAGTGAAGCTCAAAAACGTGGGCGAGATGGTAGATGTTATACTTGAAGAGACAAATTGATATCAACCGGAAACCGGAATAATCAAGAAAGGGTGTGAAATCATGAAGAGAATCGGAATGCTTACAAGCGGAGGAGACTGCCAGGCGCTTAATGCTGCAATGAGAGGTGTGGTCAAGTCACTTATCAACAGCAAGGAGGATGTGGAAATCTACGGATTCCTGAACGGTTACAGAGGATTGATCTACGGCGATTTCAAGATGCTCACCGGAAGTGATTTTGCGGGCATACTTACAGTCGGAGGAACAATACTCGGAAGCAGCAGAACTCCTTTCAAGACGATCAAGGATCCGGATGAGAACGGACTTGATAAGGTGGAGGCTATGAAGCAGAATTATTACAAGCTTCGCCTGGATTGTCTTGTTATTCTCGGAGGAAACGGAACACACAAGACCGCAAATCTGTTAAGAGAAGAAGGGCTTAATGTTATCACTCTTCCGAAGACGATTGATAATGATCTGTACGGAACGGATATGACATTCGGATTCCAGTCGGCGGTTGATATCGCAACAGAGTGTATCGACTGCATACATACAACGGCAGCATCACACAGCCGTGTGTTCATAGTAGAAGTTATGGGTCATAAGGTAGGATATCTTACACTTAATGCCGGAATGGCCGGTGGTGCGGATATCATACTTATTCCGGAGATTCCCTACGATATCGAGAAAGTTGTTGAGGCAATAAAGCTCAGAGAAGAAAGAGGCAGTAAGTTCACAATCATCGCTGTTGCGGAAGGTGCCATCAGCAAAGAAGATGCCAAACTGTCCAAAAAGGAATACGCCAAGAAGCTTGAGAAGATGCCGCATCCTTCCGTATCATACGAGGTTGCCGCAGAGATCCAGAAGAGAACAGGTCAGGAAGTAAGGGTTACGGTTCCCGGACATACACAAAGAGGTGGAAGCCCGTGTCCTTATGACAGAGTATTTGCAAGCCGTCTCGGGGCTGAGGCCGGCAAGCTTATTCTGGAAGGCGAATATGGATTCATGGTCGGATACCGCAACAGGGAAATAGTAAAAGTTCCTCTTGAAGATGTTGCAGGGAAGCTTAAAATGCTCGATCCCAAAGCAACGATCATTCAGGAAGCCAAAATGCTGGGAATCAGTTTTGGTGATTAAAATATATGTCATATATAGCACTATACAGAAAATGGCGTCCGGCAACCTTTGATGACATAAAAGGTCAGGATGCAATAGTAACAACATTACGTAACCAGATAGAAGCGAACAGGATAGGGCATGCTTATCTTTTTTGCGGAACGCGTGGAACCGGCAAAACCAGTGCTGCCAAAGTATTTGCCAAGGCGGTTAACTGCGAGCATCCGGTAGACGGCAATCCGTGCGGGGAATGTGAAAGCTGCAGGAGTATCGCATCCGGAACATCTCTTAACGTTATCGAAATGGATGCCGCTTCGAACAACGGTGTCGACGATGCGAGGCAGATCAAGGAAAGCGTGGTCTATTCGCCAACGAACGGCAAGTACAAAGTGTATATTATCGACGAGGCTCATCAGATTACTAAAGATGCATTCAATGCACTTTTGAAAACAATGGAAGAGCCGCCGGCATATGTAATCTTCATACTTGCAACGACCGAGCCGCACAAGATCCCCGTCACGATTCTGTCAAGATGTCAGAGGTATGATTTTAAAAGGATTGCAACAGACACTCTTGAAGAAAGACTTCTGGAGGTTGCAAAGAGTGAAGGCATCACCGTCGAGGACAAGGCGATAAAGTATATCGCAACCAAGGCAGAGGGCGGAATGAGAGATGCGCTCTCGCTGCTCGATCAGTGTTCGGCATTTTTCCTCGGAAAAGAGATTACGTACGAGAGGGCTTTGGAAGTTCTCGGTGCAGTTGATACTTCGGTATTCTCCGAATTCTTAAGAGCTCTTGCTGCCAGATCGGTTACCGATTGTGTCGGCCTTATCGACCGCATTTTGGTACAGGGAAGGGATCTGGCACAGTTTACGAATGATTTTATATGGCACATGAGAAATGTTCTTCTGGCCAAAACAGCGGAAGATATATCGGATGTCGTTGATCTTACGGCCGATAACATCGCGCTGTTGAAAAAAGAAGCTGCGGCAATACCGGAGGAACAGCTTCTTCGATATATCAGGGTATTCTCGGAACTGGTTAACGATCTTCGCTTTGCAACCCAGAAAAGAGTGCTTATTGAGATTGCGGTTATCAGGATATGCAAACCGCAGATGGAAACAAATCTTGATTCCGTAAGCGACAGATTAAAAGTCATAGAAGATCTGATAGAAAGCGGAGATCTGTCGGGCTCATCGTATAAAGAGGGTCTTGAGAAAATCACTCCGAAGGAGACCGATCGGGAAAAAGACATTAAAAAGACGGCGACGGAAAGTGCCATGAAACTTCCGAAAGCTACCATAGACGATCTTAAAAAGATAAGCTCGCTGTGGAGTGATATTTACAGGACCATGCCGGAAATGTACGTTGCATGCCTTCGCACCGCAACGTTGTCGGTAAGACCCGATGATGGCAAGCTTATGATCCAGTTTGTGGATGATACGGTTATGTTCCTGTGTGATGACGAGGCGTTCAAGGATTGTCTTAACGAGGCGTTTGCCAAAGTCGCGGGCAAAGAAGTTGATTACGAGCTGGTATCGTACAGTCAGGCAAAAGAAAACGGACAGTACTATCCGCCCACAAGTATATTCGGGATGGAAGTAGATATAGACGATTCCGAGTTCGAATAAAGAAACATAAAGGAGAAACAGTATGGCAAGAAGAGGAGGTTTTCCGGGTGGAGGAATGCCCGGGAACATGGCAAATCTGATGAAGCAGGCACAGAAGATGCAGCGTCAGATGGAAGAAAGCCAGAAGGAGCTTGAAGAGAAAGAATTTACCGCAAAATCAGGAGGCGGTGCGGTTGAGGTAACAGTTTCCGGAAAGAGAGAGATCACGAAAGTGAAGCTGTCCGAAGAAGCGGTAGATCCCGATGACATAGAGACCTTGGAAGATCTTATCATGGCAGCGGTCAACGAGGCGCTTCGTATGGTTGAGGAAGAGAGTTCACAAAGCATGGGTAAACTCACCGGAGGATTGGGAGGAGGATTTCCTTTCTGATAAGGAAATAGACTTTTCGGGATAATACAGCAGAGGGAGATAAGGGGATGGATCTGTACAGCGGATATATCGGCAAACTCATAGCAGAGCTCGCCGTGCTGCCGGGCATCGGTAACAAATCAGCGCAAAGGCTCGCCTTTCATATAATCAATATGCCCAAGGAGCAGGTTGAAAAGCTTGCCAACGCGATGACTGAGGCGCGGGACAATATTAGGTACTGTAACGTTTGCTATACGCTTACCGACAAAGACGTGTGTCCCATCTGCTCCGATCCCGCAAGGAATCATAAACAGATCATGGTAGTCGAGAATACGAGAGACATGACAGCATATGAGAAGACGCATAAATACGAAGGTGTATATCATGTGCTGCACGGTGCCATCAATCCGAGCCTCGGAATAGGCCCCTCGGATATACGACTTACGGAGCTTATAAAACGTCTTCAAAAAGATGTGGATGAGGTTATCATTGCAACGAACTCCAGCATCGAAGGAGAAACGACGGCGATGTATATCAGCAAGCTTATCAAGCCCACCGGTATCAAAGTCACAAGGATCGCAAGCGGCGTGCCCGTCGGAGGCGAACTTGAGTATATCGATGAAGTAACACTGTCACGGGCACTTGATGCCAGAGTTGAATTATAGGTATAAAACAGGAGGTAAAAATGGGAGTTAAGGTTACACAATTCGGAAGAACGGTTCTTGGAAAGGACATCAAACTGTACACGATAACAAACAGCAAGGGCATGGAGGCCGCCGTTACAAATATCGGTGCCTGCCTTGTTAATCTTGTTGTCGCAAATGACAAAGGCGAATTTAAGGATATCATTCTCGGATATGAGGGTGGAGAAGAATATCTTGTTAACAGCTGTTTCTTCGGAGCAACGGTCGGCAGATGTGCAAACCGTACGGCCAATGCAAAGTTTTCAATAGACGGAACGGAATACAAGCTTGCAGTCAACGATAATGAGAACAACCTTCATTCCGATTTTTACAGGGGCATGCACAAAGTATTGTGGGATGCCGAGACAGGAAATGACTATGTCAAATTCTCATATCATTCACCCGATATGGAAAACGGTTTCCCCGGAAACCTTGATATTTCTGTAACGTATACACTTACGGAAGATAACGCCATAGAGATTTCATACGAAGGAATAAGTGATAAGAAGACACTCATCAATATGACCAATCATACTTACTTCAATCTTTCGGGTCATGATTCGGGTTCGATCGAGGATACTCTTCTTACGATATGTGCATCAAACTATACGCCGGTTGTTGCCGGAGCAATACCGACCGGAGAGATCGCACCGGTTGGCGGAACGGTTATGGACTTCACAAGCGCGAAACCGATTGGGCGTGATATCAGAGCCGATTTTGAGCAGCTTCATCTCGTAAAGGGTTATGACCACAACTATGTTGTTGATGATTTTACGGGAAGCTCAAAGCTCATCGCAGTTGCCGAAGCCGACGGAAGACGGATGGAAGTATTTTCGGATCTTCCCGGAGTGCAGTTCTACGCAGGAAACTGTATCTCACCGCAGGAAGGAAAGGGTGGTGCGATCTACAAAGAGCGCACGGGATTCTGTCTTGAGACACAGTACTTCCCCAACAGTGCGAACGATCCCGCTTTTGCACATCCTGTTTTTGATGCGGGAGAAAAATACAAAACAACGACAATATACAGATTCAAATGAGATCAAACGACAACACCGAAAAACAGACAAACAAAGAAAAAAAGGGCAGGACGAAATTCCATGTATCAACAGTCGGAGTAGTAATATACTCGGTCGTTCTGATCGCCGTTATAGTCGTATCTTATGTAGGAGTAAAAACGATACTTAGGAATTACGACAATATGGTTGCAGCTGCCGCCGCCAAAGAAACCGAAGCGGAAGAAGCCAAAGCAGAAGAGTCTGCTCCTTCTCCTACCGCTACACCTACACCGACGCCACAGGAAGAGGTTCCGGCAGATCATAACAGACCTGCTGAAGAGCTTACCGATCCCGATACCGGAGAAGTGGATTATTCAAAAGAGTTTTTCAAACCCGGAAAGCGTAACAAAGATCTTAAGTGGAAAGATACGGTATTCTCGAGGATAGAAAACGTCAAGGATCCTGCCGCGGCACTTGTTAACACGTTTGATTACAGGCGTGTATCCGTTCCTCTTCCGGAAAACAGATCTTCGGAATACAGGATTTACTCTGATCCCGAAACGGGAGAAGTTGTAAAAATCACTGAGATCGAGGATTGCGGCGAGATACACAAGATTCTCGATTATTACTACGATGAAGGTAATATCAACTATATCGACGAATACAGAGTCTATATCGATTGTCCGATTGACATCTCTTCAGCCGGAATAGAGTCAAGGTATTATTTCCGCAACGACTGTCTTGTTCGTTACATCTATTGTAAAAATCAAAACGCAACGGAATACAACGTTGCCGATATAGATTCATACAGCAGCGGTACGGTTGATCAGTATGATTATCTTGAAAAAGATATGATCAACAGGGCATACATTGTTTATAATGTTGCCCCGTCGATAAAAGAGACAGAGGTTCTGTACGGATATGTAATGGACGAATTCTCGATGCCGATGGAAGATGCGAAGATCGTGGTCAAGTCCGAATCGGATGACAGGGTTATAGCCGAATCCACAACAGACGGAGACGGATATTATAAGATCGCGATCGATTGTACAGATGACGAAACATACTGTGTTACAGCCGGCAAAGATACGCTCAACGAGGAAAGTGTTTTCGGGATCACGGCATACAGCGGCTCGGGAAAATACGCCGTGGAGCCGATCTATCTGGGATATACGAACAATACCGCTTCATATTCTTCCCAATTCGTTGTAAGAGATGCTACCGATCCCAACAAGCCGCTTTCGGGTGCGGGAATCATGATCCGTAAGGGACTTAATGACCGGACCGGAGATGTGGTACAGACAGGAGAGCTGGATGATAACGGTACGGCAAATGTTATGCTTCCATCGGGAAGCTATACTGCCGAGATTACCAAGGGCGGATACGAAACACTGTTCATGTCTGTGATCATAAGGCCGGATCATCAGTTTGCAGTCGGATTTGCAATGCCGGATGTTGAGGAAGATACATACCGCGTTGTAGTATCGTGGGAATCGGCACCACTCGATCTTAATGCCATGGCAATCTCATCCTATCGTGCACAGATATTCAGATCATCGGTCGACAGTCTCGGACTTACGACAGCGGAAACCGTTACAATTAATAATGCGGGAACTGATGACTACAGATTCTATGTTACGGATTTCGGAAGCATTACCTCAGCCGATGTGATGTCGTACAACATGACGGGGTCGTGTGCATATGCGGACGTATACAATTCCGACGGACTTGTTGCCAACTTCCACGTACCCGTAGCTTCTTCCGGAGTTGTCTGGGAAGCGTTTGAAATACGTAACAAAAAAGTGCTCCCGGTCAATTCATATTTTTATGCCGTGGATGACGATAGTTTATGGAAAACGAAATAGATATATGATATGCTATGTGTACGCTGTTGCCGTGGAAGGTCGGTAACGGTACAGACTAAATATATGTAGCTATAGAAAGGATTAAGCAATGAACAATTTGGATTTGGCAAAGATGGCCAATGAAGTTCGTAAAGGTATCGTTACGGCGGTTCATTCGGCCAAAGCAGGGCATCCCGGCGGATCACTGTCCTGCGCTGATTTAATGACATTCCTTTATTTTGAGGAAATGAACATCGATCCCAAGGCTCCCGATAAAGCGGATCGCGACAGATTCGTTCTTTCAAAGGGACACTGTGCACCGGCTCTTTATTCCGCTCTTGCACACAGAGGTTATTTTCCCGTAAGTGAGCTTACCACTCTTCGTAAGCTCGGATCTCATCTTCAGGGTCATCCGTGTATGCAGCATACACCCGGTGTTGATATGTCCAGCGGATCACTCGGACAGGGTATTTCGGTTGCAACGGGAATGGCGTTGTCAGCTAAGCTTTCTAATGACAGCTACCGCGTATATACTCTTCTCGGCGATGGAGAAATTGCCGAAGGACAGGTTTGGGAGGCAGCTATGTTTGCCGGTCACAAGAACCTTGATAATCTTGTAGTTATCGTGGACAACAACGGTCTTCAGATCGACGGTAAGGTTGAAGATGTCTGCAATCCTTATCCTATTGATAAGAAGTTTGAGGCATTCAACTTCCACGTAATCAATATTGATGCACATGATTTTGACCAGATCCGTGCAGCACTCAAAGAAGCAAAAGAGACGAAGGGCAAGCCTACGGCGATCATCATGAAGTCTGTCAAGGGTAAGGGCGTTTCGTTTATGGAAAATCAGGCAGGATGGCATGGAAAGGCTCCCAATGACGAGCAGTATGAGATTGCCATGAAAGATCTTGAGAAAGTAGGTGAAGCATTATGTCAGAAGTAGAAAAGATCGCAACCAGAGCCAGCTACGGCAATGCTCTCGTAGAGCTTGGCAATGAGCATGATGACCTCGTTGTGTTAACCGCTGACCTTGCTGCAGCTACAATGACAGGCACATTCGCCAAGGCTCATCCCGACAAGCATATCAACTGCGGTATCGCAGAATCAAATATGACATGTATAGCAGCCGGACTTGCTGCCACGGGAAAAGTCCCTTTCGCAAGTTCGTTCGCAATGTTCTCGGCAGGAAGAGCATTTGAGCAGGTTCGTAACTCGATAGGATATCCGCACTTAAACGTTAAGATCGGTGCAACACATGCCGGCGTATCGGTTGGTGAGGACGGTGCATCCCATCAGTGTAACGAGGATATCGCACTCATGCGCACAATTCCCGGGATGGTGATCATCAATCCGGCAGATGACGTTGAAGCAAGAGCAGCGGTTAAGGCTGCATATGAATATGTAGGTCCTGTTTACATGCGATTCGGAAGAGCAGCGGTTCCCGTTTTCAATGATGAGAAGACATACAAGTTCGAGATGGGAAAAGGTATCGTTCTTCGTGAAGGTAAAGATGTATCCATCATCGCAACGGGCAGCACGGTTCCCGCATCAATGGAAGCGGCCGAGATGCTTGCCAAGGATGGAATAGATGCCGAAGTCATCAACATTCATACGATCAAACCTCTTGATGAGGATCTTATCGTTAAGACTGCCAAGAAGACAGGCAAGGTTGTTACCGCCGAGGAACATTCGGTGATCGGCGGCCTCGGAGGTGCGGTATGTGAAGTTCTTTCGGAGAAGCTTCCCACTCCCGTATTCAGGATTGGAATGAGAGATGTATTCGGAGAGAGCGGTTCAGCAGCACAGCTGCTTCACAAGTATCTGCTCGATGCCGAAGGAATATACGATCAGGTTAAAAAATTTGTTAAGTGATTAAACATGAAAATGCGTCCTGTACAGGCCAAAACCTGTACGGGACGCCTTTGTGCTATAGTAAAGAACAGTCTGTAAGGCTTGGGTAACGGAGATTTACATATGAAAGAGCTGATCTTTCTCGAACCTGTTGTCAAGAAATTAATATGGGGAAAAGAATACTGGACCGTCAGTGCTCACGAGAACGGAGACTGCCTTGTAAACGGCGGAACGTTTGACGGGTTGCATCTGTCGGAAGTTTGGAAAAATCATAAAGAAGTATTCGGTGTCGAAATCGAAGGAGATTTTCCGTTCATAGTCAAGGTCATTGACGCCAGAGATCCGCTCTCGATTCAGGTTCACCCCGACAATGATTATGCATATGCCAACGATAACGGTGCGGCCGGCAAGACAGAGTGCTGGTATGTAATGGACTGTGACAGGGACGGCTCGATTATATACGGTCATAATGCAAAGACAAAGGAAGAAGCAGCCCAAATGATCGAAGAAGGCAGATGGGATGATTTTCTTCGGGAGATACCGGTTAAGAGGGGTGATTTTTTCCAGATCACTCCGGGTACTGTTCATGCGATCAAGCAGGACACGATGATAATGGAGATACAGCAGAGCTCAGATGTTACTTACAGGCTGTATGATTATGACAGATTAAGAAACGGCGTTCCGAGGGAGCTCCATGTACAGAAAAGTATTGATGTCATGAGGATCCCGCATACGGATGCAAGATGTTATACGAACGGAGTGCCGGGCAAGCTTGTGTCGTGCAGATATTATGACGTTGACAGGTACGAGATTTCCGGTATACGTGATTTTGAAAAAAGCGACACGTTCATGATAATATCCGTACTTGACGGAGAGGGCGGTATAGACGGTCGTAAGATAAAAGCGGGAGAATCCTTTATCGTATCGGGAGGATACGGTGATTTTTCGATATTCGGCAGACTGTCGATAATGGTCACGAGACTTCCCAAACTGTACGGTGGTCTTGAGGCCGGCGGTACAAAGATGGTATGTGCAATAGGATATGCCGATGGGACGATCGTGGATCAGAAGTCATTTCCCACGACGGTACCGGGTGAGTCCATTCCCAAAATACTTGATTATTTCAAGGATAAAGAAATATGTGCGCTCGGAATAGGTTCTTTCGGACCTGTTGATGTTGATACAACTTCCAAGACGTACGGAATGATACTTGATTCGCCGAAGCTTCCGTGGCAGCATTATCCGATCAAGCAGGTTCTTGAAGCTGAGCTTAAGGTTCCGATCAGGATCGATACGGATGTTAACGGCTCATGTCTCGGAGAGATGACGTTCGGATGTGCACAGAAGATGGACAATGTCGGCTATGTTACAATCGGAACAGGAATCGGTGCCGGTATGGCGGTGAACGGACAGCTCGTTCATGGAATGGGCCACGCGGAATTCGGACACATACTTATCTCGAGGCTTCCGGGTGATGAATATAAAGGCAAATGTCCTTTCCATCCGACATGCTTTGAGAGTCTTGCATCGGGTCCGGCAATCGAAGAGAGATGGGGGAAGAAGTCGACCGAACTTACCGACAGGGATGATGTCTGGGAGATGGAAGCGGATTACATTGCCCAGGGTCTTATGTCCATGGTACTTACCATATCACCGCGCAAGATAATACTTGGCGGCGGAGTGATGCATCAGCAGCAGCTTTTCCCGCTGATCAGGAAGAAGCTTCTTGAAAAGCTTGCGGGCTATATTCATACGAAGGAACTTGATGATATCGACAATTACATTGTTCCGGCATCTCTTAACGATGATCAGGGAATAATGGGAGCCGTTCAGTTAGGGGTCTTGGCAGAGATTGGGCGAGATTAACGAGACTTTAAAAGAAAAATACGAAGCAACTCAAAAGGATTTTGAGAAGAAGATACGTCGCCACAGAAGGGCGATAATGTATCGTATCGTCATAGGTATCGCCATTGTCATAGCAGTCATAGCGAGTGCGTATTACAACTATCAGAAGATGGTTTATACGAACTACGACGTGATTCGCAAGACTACATATACGGAAGCTTCCAACGCAAAGTATCTGCGTTTTGGAAATAACGTATTACGATACAGTCAGGACGGTGCATCAGCGCTCAGCATAGAGAATGACATGCTGTGGAACGAGACTTTTGAGATGCAAAATCCCATCGTAGACATTTGCAACGACTACGTAGCGATCGGCGATTATATGGGTACGACGATCTATGTCTATAACAGTACCGGATTGCAGGGAACGATAGACACTTCAACACCTCTTAAGCGATTCTGCGTTTCGGGAAACGGCAATGTGGCCGTTGTCCTTGAAGACGATGAAGTCACATGGGTCAAACTGTATGATGTGAACGGGGTCAACGTTGCAAGTGACAGGACAACGATGTCAAAAAGCGGATACCCCGTATGTATCGATATTTCCGAGGACGGGATTTTGCTGGCTGTATCCTACCTGTTTGTCGACAGCGGTGTTCTATCGACTTCGGTTGCATTTTATAACTTCGGCGCCGTGGGACAGAACGAAGTCGACAATCTCGTAAGTGGATACAACTACGGCGGAACGGTTGTATCATATGTCGGATTCATCAATCAGGATACAAGCGTTGCCGTCGGAGACAATAAGCTCTCGATATTCAAAGGTGCCGACAAGCCGGAGAGCGTATTCGAGAAGGACATTGATAAAGAGATACTGAGCGTTTTTTGTGACGAGAATATGATAGTTCTCGTATTCGAAGGCGAAGAAGGCGAACAAAAATACGTTGCCGAAGTATATAACGACAAAGGTGAGCTCATTACATCACAGGGATTTGATCTGGATTACAGCAATATGTCGCTGTACGGCGATTTACTTATAATATACAACACAGAGGAGTGTCAGATTTACAACACATCGGGACTTAAGAAGTTCGACGGAAGATTTGGATCATCGGCAATATCAATCCTTCCCGAGGACAGCAAGACCAGATACCTTGTTGTATACAGTGATGGTATGGAGGAAATTAAACTGAAGTAACATGGAATACAATTATTTACTTATAGCGGTCATTATCGTGCTGATCTTCGGAGCGGTAAAAGGATATTTGAGGGGATTCTTAAGACTGGCCGTCTGGTTTGCGGGACTTATCGCGGCACTTTTCATAGTAACCAAGATATCTCCATATGCAAGCGATTATTTTATTAAGAACACTTCTATATATGATAATGTAAGGCAGAAAATCATAACCGCATATGAAAGCTCTGATTCCGATAAAGATGTAGAATCCGCTGCTTCGGAAAATGAGCGGGAGAACAAAAAGATCGATTCGTTCGGATTTCCCGATCTGATCTCCGACTCGTTAAAATCAAACAATACGAGCGAGATATACGACAGATTGGCTGTTACGCTTTTTGAAGACTACATCGCAGGCTATCTGGCATCGCTGTCCATCAAGGCAGGAACATTCGTGGGACTGTTTATCATACTGGCGATAGCGGAGTGTGCACTTATTCTTGCAACGAAGATCATAGAAAAGATACCGGTACTTCGAACATTTAACAGGCTTCTGGGAATGGCAACGGGCATTACGCTGTCTCTCGTAGTTATATGGATATTCTTCCTGGCTGTTATGATGTTCTTCGGACAGTCATTCGGAGGATGGGTATTTGCCAACGTACGATCAAGCAAATTCCTTACATATCTGTTTAATAACAACATTTTGTTTGAACTTATAAAATAATACAAAAATCCTGCATGGATATTTTTATATATTCAGAGTAGGATTTTTTATTTTATATGAAAATCATTTGTAATAGATTATATTCATCCGGTTAAGATCTCTGGTAGTCAGAGGTCACAAAATTTTAAGGAGGATGAATATGAAAAAGAAAGTATTAGCAGCTATTATGGCAGCAGCAATGGTAGCAATGACGGCTTGCGGCGGCGCAGCAGCTCCTGCAGCAGATGCAGCAGCTCCCGCAGCAGACGCAGCAGCTCCCGCAGCAGAAGCAGAAGCTCCTGCAGCAGAAGCAGAAGCACCCGCAGCAGACGCAGCAGCAGGCGGCGGCAAGAAGGTTGCAGTAGCAATGCCTACACAGTCTTCAGAGAGATGGATGCATGACGGAGCTAACATGAAGGCTCAGCTTGAGGAACTCGGATACACCGTAGATCTTCAGTACGCAGAGGATGATGTTCAGGCTCAGGTTTCTCAGATCGAGAACATGATCGCAGCAGGCGCTAACTGCCTCGTTATCGCAGCTATCGACTCAGACGCTCTTGTAAACGTTGAGCAGCAGGCAAAGGATGCAGGCATCCCCGTTATCGCTTATGACCGTCTTCTTATGAACACAGATGCTGTTTCATACTATGCAACATTCGATAACAAGGGTGTTGGTACAAAGATCGGTGAATATATCGTTAAGCACTGCGGCGCTACAAAAGAAGATCCTAAGACAATCGAGCTGTTCATGGGTTCACCCGATGATAACAACGCTCATATGCTTTACGCAGGTCTTATGGAGCAGATCCAGCCTTTACTTGATGACGGATCACTCGTTTGTAAGTCAGGCCAGCTTGATTTCGAATCAAACAACACACTTCGTTGGGATCAGCAGACAGCTATGAAGAGATGTGAGGACCTCCTTACAAGATACTATGCTGATGAAGACCTTGACATCTGCGCATGCGCATACGACGGACTTTCATATGGATGTATGTCAGCTCTTGAAGGTGCAGGCTACACAGATGCTAACTGGCCTATGATCACAGGACAGGATGCAGAGCTTATGGCTACAAAGCACATCATCTCAGGTAAGCAGACAATGTCTATCTACAAAGATACAAGACTCCTTGCTTCCAAGTGCGTAACAATGGTTCAGGCAGTTCTTGAAGGTTCAGAGCCCGAGATCAACGATACAGAGCAGTACAACAATGGTAAGATCGTAGTTCCTTCATACCTTTGCGAGCCTGTTCCGGTTGACAAGGACAACTACAAGGAAGTTATTATCGGCGGTGGTTACTACACAGAAGAGCAGCTTGCTGAGTAATCAACTTATCTGAAATTACAGTAGATACAGCAGGGCGGCGGCATGAGGCTGCCGCCCTGTTTTAATAGGTTTAATCTTAAAGGAGTAGAGTAGATGTCGGATTACATCTTGGAAATGAATCATATTACGAAGGAATTCTCCGGAGTAAAGGCTCTTGACGATGTTAATCTTAAGGTAAAAAAAGGCGAGATCCACGCAATATGCGGTGAGAACGGTGCCGGCAAGTCCACTCTTATGAATGTTCTGTCAGGTGTATACCCTTTCGGTACATATGAAGGAGATATAGTTTACAAGGGTGAGAATTGCAAATTTCATAATCTTAGGGACTCGGAAGCAAAAGGCATAGTTATCATACATCAGGAACTGGCACTTTCACCTTTGCTTTCCGTTGCGGAGAATGTGTTCATCGGCAATGAGCAGACAAGCAGAAAGGGTGTCATCGACTGGACCAAAACAAGAAGTCGTGCCCAGGAAATGCTTGCGAAGGTAGGACTTGAGCATGAGGATGTCAATGTTCCCATCAATACGCTTGGTGTAGGCAAGCAGCAGCTTATAGAGATTGCCAAGGCAATGGCCAAGAAGGTTGAACTCCTGATTCTTGATGAGCCTACTGCGGCTCTTAATGATGAAGAGAGCAAAAAGCTTCTTGATATAATGCTTCAACTGAAGGAGCAGGGAATCACCTGCATTATTATTTCACACAAACTTAACGAGATAGAATACGTTTCCGATTCGGTTACGATCATACGAGACGGTAAGACAATAGAGACACTGATTAAAGGTGTAGACGATTATTCGGAAGACCGGGTAATCAAGGCTATGGTAGGTCGTGAAATGACCAACCGATATCCCGCAAGAGAAGGCGTGAACATCGGAGATGTCATATTCGAGGTAAAGGACTGGAATGTATTCCATCCCGATGACGAACACCGCCAGATGCTTAAAGATATCAACATTAAAGTTCGCGCAGGTGAAGTTGTAGGTCTTGCGGGCCTGATGGGTGCCGGAAGAACCGAGCTTGCAATGAGTGTTTTCGGACGCAGTTACGGTCAGAAGATATCCGGTCATATTATGATCAACGGCAGAGAGGCGCACATACATAATGTTAAAGATGCCGTTAAAGCCAAACTTGCATATATATCCGAGGACAGAAAGACATACGGATTGAATCTTATCGGTGATATCAAGGAGAATATGGCAATAGCGGCAAGACCTTTCTTCTTTTCAAAGAATGGTGTGATTAACGCCAATGATGAGATAGTTGCCGCACAGGAATATAAAGAGCGTATCAATATCAAAGCAAACTCCATCAATCAGGTGGTAGGATCGCTTTCAGGCGGTAACCAGCAGAAAGTAGTTGTTGCTAAATGGATGCTCACGCAACCTGATGTACTGATCATGGATGAGCCTACAAGAGGTATAGACGTAGGTGCAAAGTATGAGATCTACTGTGTTATAAACGAACTTGCCAAAGCAGGAAAAGCTATCATCGTTATCTCATCCGAAATGCCCGAGATAATCGGAACCTGTGACAGATGTTACGTTATTAATGAAGGTGAGATCGCCGGTGAGTTGAATAAGGACGAGTTTTCACAGGAACGTATCATGCAACTTATCATGGCTCATATGAGAAAGGGAGACGGAAATGGAAACTAAAAACAAAAAAATCGTTAACATGGATCTGAAACAGTACGGTATGTTTCTGATCCTGATAGGAATCTTTATTCTGTTTGCAATAACAACAAAAGGTGCAAACGCAAAACCGGTTAATATCAACAACCTTATCATGCAGAACGGATACGTTGTTATCCTGGCAATCGGTATGTTGCTTTGCGTACTTACCGGTAACATCGACCTTGGTGTCGGATCTGTAGTTGCAGTTACCGGTTCCGTTGCGGGAATCATCATGATCGACTACAAGATGAATATGTGGGTTGCGATCCTCGCAGCTTTGGCCGTAGGACTTCTTACCGGTTTGTTTGCCGGATTCTTCATCGCATATTTGGGAATACCGCCATTCGTTGTAACGCTGGCGACGATGCTTATGGGAAGAGGACTTACATATACTCTTCTTCAGGCACAGACAAAAGGTCCCTTTGATCAGTCTTACAACTTTATCGGTGCAGGATTCCTGCCGACGGCCCAGATACCTTTTGGCGACGGGACACTGGATATTGTAAGTATAGTTGCAGCGATTGTCGCATCAATTGCATTGATATTCTCGGAATTTAAGAGTTATTCCACAAAGAAGAAATACAACTTTGCAGTTAATCCCGTATGGCAGATAGCATTAAAACTGGGCATCATGCTGTTTATTATCTGGTTCTTCTTCTATAAACTGGCAAGGAATAACGGACTTCCTTTCGTGCTTCTGATCATGGTTATCCTTATAGCAATTTACGGATTCATCACGAGCAAGACCGTTGCGGGAAGACAGATATATGCACTCGGCGGAAACAGAAAGGCAGCTAACCTGTCCGGTATCGATACGAACAAAGTATTCTTCTGGGTATATGTTAACATGGGACTTCTTTCATCGATTGCCGGAATCGTACTTGCAGCAAGAAATGGATCTGCAACACCTAAGGCCGGTGACGGTTTCGAGATGGACGCGATTGCATCATGTTACATCGGTGGCGCTGCGGTTGCCGGTGGTGCAGGAACTATAGTCGGAGCAGTTGTAGGTGCTTTCATCATGGGTATTCTTAATAACGGAATGTCACTGATGGGATTCACGACGGATGTACAGAAGATCTTCAAAGGAATGGTTCTTCTTCTGGCTGTAACGCTTGACGTTCTCTCAAAGAGAAAAAAGAACTGATCTTTAGATATCATAATAAATGTACCGGCAGGGCGGCGGATTTTTCCGTCGTCCTGTTGTTTGTTAGGCAGTGAAATGTTAGAATTAAAAAGCTGTTGAATAATCAATCGGACAGGAGAATCCATGGATCTATATAAAGTCATTCTTGTTGATGACGAGGAAGAAGTCAGGGAAGCGATAAGAAAAAGAATTAATTGGGAAGAAATCGGTTTTACAGTGGTAGGAACCGCGGAAAACGGTGAGGAAGCACTCGAGCTTGCCGAGAGCTGTGAGCCCGATGTCGTTATGACCGATATACAGATGCCGTTTATGGACGGACTTACCTTGCTAAAGAAGCTCAAGGAAAAGATCCCTGATCTTCGGAGCGTTATCTTCTCGGGCTACGATGATTTTGAATATGCAAAAGAGGCGATCAGGCTTGAAGCGGAAGAGTACATTTTAAAGCCTGTCGATGCGGATGAGCTTAAGGAAATATTCCTTCGGATAAGAAGCAGACTTGACGAACAGATAGAACAGCGTCGTAACGTAGAACTTCTGTCACAGTACTATGAAGAGAGCAGACCGATAATGAAGGAGCAGCTGATCATAGGTCTGTTTGAAGGCAGGGAGCTTCAGTTTGATCTTGAAAGATACCAGAAGGATTTTGATTTTCGGATAGAATCGGCTTTTTACTGTGTCGGAGCTTTTCGTATCACTCCAATACAGGAGGATAAAGAGGAGAGGCTTAACAAAAACCTCATGGCCGTTTCACTTAAACAGATCGTAACCGAAAGGTTTAAGGATGTTATGCCTGTCGAAGCGTTTGTGTATCTGGATACCGTTTGTGTTCTTGCGAGGTTGTCGAGTACGAAGCAGTACGCGACATTTGTAGGCGAAATGGACAGAATATGCAAGGTTGCACACAAGGCGCTTGAAGCAAATGTCTCGGCCGGAATCGGGAGGACGTACGGTAACGCCGAAAGTATTCACACGTCGTTCCTTGAGGCCAAGGATGCGTTTCATTACAGGATATTTGTCGGAGAAAATCAGGCACTTTGTATTAACGACGTTGATCCGAAAAATCCGATCGAGGATTATGTGAGCGAAAAACAGATCCGCCATATCATCAGGCAGATCAAAGTCGGTACGGTGGAAAGCATTGAAACCGAAATACGTGATTTTATCGATAAGCTTAAAAGATCAAACATCAGCCTTAATCAGCTGCAGATTTTCTATGCGGAATTTATAGTGGAATTACTCCGTCTCTCAAGAGGACATGATATCAACATTTCCGAAACTGGGCTGGGCAGTATTAATACGAATGAGGAGCTTGCCGGATTTTCATCGATGGATGAATTTGCTGACAGGCTTATCGGACTTACGACAGTGCTGTGGGAGAAAATCAATAACAGGAGACTTGATTCCACCAAGAAGCTTGCCGCAGACGCGAAGCAATATATTTCGGATCATTACAACGAAAGCAAGCTGTCGGTTGATGAGATATGTTCGCATCTGGGTGTGGGAACATCATATTTTTCTTCGGTTTTCAAAAAAGAGACCGGATCAAGTTTTGTTACTTACCTTACGGATGTTCGTATGAGAGAGGCTCAGAGACTTCTCGATACGACTGATGAAAAGAGCTATATTATAGCCGGAATGGTTGGTTACGAAGAACCCAATTATTTCAGTTATGTGTTCAAAAAGCATTTTGGTATCTCACCTTCAAAGTACAGGCAGTAAGGCGAAATGAACTTTATAAGGGAAGAATACAAAAAAAGAAGTCTTCAGTGGACAATATCACTGTCGTTTACCGCGATCTCCATTCTCAGTATCGTGTCAATGGCGATCGCGTTCTATACCCATTCAATCAATACGATCCGATCCAACACGATAAAGCAGAATGAACGTATCGTTGATCAGGTCAGCTGGAACCTCAATTCATACATCAGGGATATGATGAGTATTTCCGATACGATGTGCTATAACGTCATCAAGAACAGAAACCTTACGAACGAGAGTATCAGTAAGGAGATGAACCTGATATATGAGGCTAACAAAGATAACCTGACAAGTATAGTGTGTGCTACGGAAGACGGTGCAATTATTGCGGCATCACCCGTTTCGTCGAGAAAACCCGGAGTGGATCTTAAAAGAGAAAAGTGGTTCCAGACAGCGTATAACGAGATTGAAAATATACACTTCTCCACGCCGCACGTTCAGAATCTGTTTGATAACAGTAACTACAGATATTACTGGGTCGTATCGCTTTCGCGAATTGTCGAGCTTACCAATTTCGGTAATGTAAGAAACGGTATACTGCTCGTTGATATGAACTACAGCGGAATAGAGCAGATGTTTGAAAAGGTCAACGACGGAGGAGTCGGATTCGTATATTTGTGTGATGCGGACGGAGAAATAATATATCATCCGATGCAGAAGGCAATATTTGCGGATCTTGTTAAAGAAAATAACAGAGATCATTCCGATCATCAGGACGGTTCGTTTACGGAGACGTTTGATGGTCAGGAGAGGGACGTTGTAGTTAAGACTGTCGGTTATACCGGATGGAAAATCATAAGCGTTACTCCGACGAGCGAGCTTGCTCTCGACATGGGACAGATGCGTGACTACATGCTTATGGTTGCGGTTGTTATGCTCGTTCTTATCGTGTTCGGTAACTATATCATTTCATATGTTGTTACCGACCCTATCAGAAAGCTTGAGGAATCCATCGCATACCTTGAGGAAGGTGTAACCGGAAACGTAATGAACGAAGATGATATTTTCATCGGAGGTTCACATGAGATAAGACATCTGGGACGTACTATCAAGTCGATGATACGACAGATGAGGAAGCTTACTGATGATATGGTAAAAGAGCAGAAGGCGAAGAGAAAGAGTGAGCTTGATGCGCTTCAGAGTCAGATCAATCCGCACTTCTTATACAACACGCTTGATTCGGTTGTATGGATGATCGAAGGGGAACGTTATAAAGATGCCATATCCATGGTAACTGCGCTTGCTCAGTTGTTCAGAATATCGCTCAGTAAAGGAAACAATATCATTACGATACACGACGAAATCGTCCATGCAAGGAACTACTTGAACATCCAGAAGGTCAGATACAAGAACAAATTCAGCTCCACGATAGATATCGATCCCGCCATAGAAGACTGCGCAACAATCAAGCTCATAGTGCAGCCGCTTCTGGAGAATGCAATATACTACGGTGTAGAGCATATGGACGGAGAAGGTGAGATCACTCTTCGTGGATATGAAAAGGACGGAGACATATTCATATCCGTATCGGATAACGGAATGGGAATTCCGAAGGAGACTCTCGATACACTGCTTACCGACAAGGCCAGAAGCAGAGGCCGGGGATCGGGAATCGGACTGTGGAATGTTAATCAGAGAATACAGATATATTTTAAGGGCGAATACGGTCTTATGATAGAAAGTGAACTTGATGAGGGAACTACTGTAACGATCCATCTTCCCAAGATTCCGATCGAGGAGTACAGAAAGGAGGAGGGCAGCAAATGAAGAGAATAAAAGGCTCCGCAAGCCTCCTTATTATAGCTGTACTCATCGTGATCTTTGTGTACGTCGTAATGTCTCAGTTAGTATTAAATGAGAACAGCGGTGAGAGGGCAAAGCATGTGTCACTCATAGTATATGGAGATGATTCGGAAAGATGGGAGAACCTGCGTCAGGGAGCTGAGCTTGTCTGCAAAGATAAAAATGCTGATCTTCGTATAATGACGATGTTGTCGGAAAACGATGTTGCCGAGCAGGAAGACATAATAGACAGAGAAATTGAAGACGGAGCGGATGCGCTCATCATAGCAGCTTGTAACAGCGATATGATAAGGGATTTTATCACACAGAAAAATCTCGGTATCCCCGTTATATTTGTTGAATCCATATTATCTGAAGGCGACGGATTAAAATATATCGCACCCGATGATTACAATATGGGATTTGAACTCGGAGAACATATATTAAAAAATGAAAGTGATATAGTTACGGTCGCAGTCATTTCCGAGAATACCGGAAGGGACAGTGTTAAGCTGCGCGAACAGGGGCTTCGTGATGCGATAGACGGCAAGGTCGGAAGGATAATCAACTGGAGACGAAACGAATATGAGAAAGAAGCCAAAACAAGAATGTTCATACAGAGGGCTCTTGTATCAGAGGCTACGGATGTTATAGTTACTTTTGATAATACAGCAACCGACGCATTGCTTGATGCGCTTGCAAATCTTAATCATCAGAGTAAAGTATACAGTGTTTCAACATCAAACAAATCGGTATATGCCCTCAATAACGGAGATGTCAAAGCACTTGATTATTCCAATGAATTCAGTATGGGTTATCTTGCCGCGATGCATGCACTAGATGAATCGTATGCAAAGAAGAAGTATTCAAAAGAGGCAGTCGATCACAGAATCGTAAGGAAGGAGAACATGTATGACGAAGACAATCAGAGACTTCTGTTCCCGTTCGTTAATTAAAATCATACCGGTTCTTGTTCTTGCCCTAATGCTTTCAGGATGCAAAGGAAGTGATATGTCTTCATCAAAGGGAATCAGGATAGCTGTTCTTACTTATGATGAATACGATACTTTTATTGACGGAATGACTAAATATATGACAAAATGGTGCAGGCAGAAAGAGAAAGAAGACGGTATCAGAATCACACTTGATATAGTCGGTGCCAAAAAGAGTCAGCTTACGCAGAATGATCAGGCACAGAAATTTATTTCGGGAAATTACGACGTTCTATGCGTTAACCTTGTCGATAGAACGGATGCAACGGTTATTATCGACAAAGCAATGTCAAGTGATACACCGGTTGTTTTCTTCAACAGACAACCTGTTGAGGAAGATCTTTCGAGATGGGACAAGCTTTATTATGTCGGAGCACCTTCACGGCAGTCAGCTGAACTTCAGGCCAAGATAATCATTGATGCATTATCAGACAGTGAGAAGTTTTCGCAGATAGATGTAAACGGTAACGATACGATACAGTATGTCATGCTTGAAGGTGAGGCGGGACATCAGGATACGCTCGTTAGAACGAGTGTATGTACGAATGAACTTGTGAACGCGGGATTTTCTCTCGAAAAGCTTGGAGACGAATATGCCAACTGGGACAGGGATCAGGCCAGAACAAAGATGCGGGAGCTGATCGATAAATATCCTTTCCAGATAGAAATGGTGATCGCCAACGATGACTATATGGCGCTGGGTGCAATTGATGCACTTGAGGAACGCGATTATCCCCTCGATCCGTTTGTTGTCGGAATCAACGGAACGGAAGAAGGGCTGGAAGCGATAAGAACCATGAAGCTTGACGGAAGTGTCTACAATGATTCAAAAGGGCAGGCCGAGATGATAATGGAGATGGCATACGCGCTTGCTAAAGGAGATGATTTTCCTCCGTCGATAGAACTGACATTTGATAAATATGTATTCAGGCCATACAGTATCATCACATACGACAATGTTCAGGAATACCTGAGGAAGTGATGTGCATTTGATCAAGGAGAACACATGAGAAGATTTGAAGGATACCAGAGAGGAATCAATCTCGGCGGATGGCTGTCACAGTGCGTTTCTTACGATGAAAAGCATTTTAACGGGTTCATCACGGAAAAGGATATTGAAACTATTGCATCATACGGACTCGACCATGTCAGAGTTCCGGTTGATTATGATGTTTTCATGAAAGAGATCTCAGGAACCGATGTTGTAAACGAAGAGGGATTGTCCCGAATCGATGACTGTATCACCTGGTGTAAAAATCATGGACTTAACATGATACTTGACCTTCATAAAGCAAAGGGGTATGTGTTTGATGCGGCCGATGAACCGGACGCAGACATATTTTTTTATGATACAATGCTCCAGGAAGCTTTCTACGAAACGTGGGAGATGTTTGCCGAAAAATACGGAAGATATCATGACATGCTTGCGTTCGAACTTCTTAATGAGGTTGTGAATCCGGATTGTGAATCCAATTGGAATAAAATAGCTTCAACCGCAATAAAGCGTATTCGCGCGATAGCGGGTGACACTACGATAATAGTCGGCGGAGTCAATTACAATAATGTATTTGCCGTACCGGGAATTTCCGTTCCGTATGATGACAAGCTCGTTCTTAATTTCCACTGCTACGAACCGCTGTGTTTTACACATCAGAAAGCATGCTGGGTTGCGGGCATGACGGAAGATTTTGATATGAACTATCCGGAACCGCTTGATGTTATGAGGAAAAAAAGTGAGGAATTTTCCAAAGATCATATGGGTGCGGTGTTCAACAAATGTCTTGAAGAAGACGGTCCGTTTTTTGACAAGATGTTTAAGGCGGCTGTTGATTTTTCACGTGAAAAAAACATTCCGCTCTATTGCGGAGAGTATGGTGTGATCGACAGAGCTCCGCTTAAGGATACCCTCAACTGGATGAAAGATATTCACGCAAGCTTCGAAAAGTACGGTATCGGAAGAGCGCTTTGGAATTACAAAGATAAAGACTTCGGTCTTGTCGGAGAACATTATGCCCCTATCTTTAAGGAAATGCTGGAGGTTCTGTGACCGATGAACATAGTGCTTCTCGAACCGGAGATTCCGGCCAATACGGGGAACATCGGAAGGACTTGCGTTGTTACCGGAACCGCGCTTCATCTTATCGAGCCTCTCGGGTTTTTGATCAATGAGAAGACCCTCAAAAGAGCAGGGCTTGATTATTGGGACAAGCTTGACGTGAGCATTTATAAAAATCACAATGATTTCATGAATGCTCATTGCGGCAGTCGTATATGGTATTTGACAACAAAAGCGGAAAGATCATATACGGAAGTAGCATTTGAGCCGGGTGATTTTCTCATGTTCGGGAAAGAAACCGCAGGCATACCTGAAGAGATACTTGTTGAGAATCCGGACAGATGCATCAGGATACCGATGATTAAAGAGGAAAGATCTCTTAATCTGTCAAATGCAGTTGCGATAGTTCTTTACGAAGCACTTCGGCAGAATGATTTTTGCGGACTCGAGAAAAAAGGCGATCTTCACAGACTGAGCTGGCATCAGTCTTAAAAGATAAATCATCATTAGGAAGGACAGAGAAATGGAAGAAAAAAGAGAAGGTTTTGGAAGTAAGATTGGGTTCATACTCGCGGCAGCAGGCTCAGCGGTCGGACTCGGAAACATTTGGAGGTTTCCGTATCTGGCAGCTAAATACGGAGGCGGTATTTTTTTGCTGACATATATCATATTGGTTGTTACTTTCGGATTTTCACTCATGGTAACGGAGATCTCTCTCGGACGTAAGACGGGAAAGAGTGTTATAGGTGCATATAAGGATGCAGACAAAAGATTCGGATTTCTTGGACCGATAGCTGCACTCGTGCCTTTTATCATTACGCCGTATTACTGTGTTATAGGTGGATGGGTACTTAAGTATCTTGTTACGTTCATAAGCGGACAGGCGGGTCTTGCAACGAGCGATGATTATTTCGGAGGATTTATATCTCAGCTCGGACAACCGTCGGTTTACTTCATAATATATGCGGCTCTCACAGCATGCGTAGTTATCTTCGGTGTTGAAAAAGGAATAGAGGGTGTCAGCAAAATACTTATGCCTGCTCTTGTTGTACTGTCGATAGGAATTGCGTTATATACTATGGTGCTTCCCGGAGCCGGCGCAGGACTTAAGTATTATCTGCTTCCGAACTTTGAGGGATTCACGGTAGCCAAGTTCTTAAAAACGATAGTTGCAGCTATGGGTCAGCTGTTCTATTCGATGTCACTTGCCATGGGTATCATGGTCACATACGGATCTTACATGAGGAAGCAGGATTCTGTTGAAGGATCAACAAGACAGATAAGCTTTTTCGATACTCTTATCGCAATAATCGCGGGTCTTATCATAGTACCCTCGGTGTTTGTGTTCAGTGGCGGTGATGCACAGGCACTCAATGCGGGCCCCGGACTTATGTTTGTTACTCTTCCCAAAGTATTTGATTCAATGAAGGGCGGAACTATCGTTGGATCTGCATTTTTCATTCTTGTTGCATTTGCGGCATTGACATCGTCGGTATCACTTCTTGAAACGATGGTTTCAATCGTGTCGGAAAAGTTTGGATTAAAAAGAACGGGATCTACGATCACCTGTCTTATCATCGTATTTGTAATGGGAATGCTGTCGGTGCTCGGATACAGCAATTGGAGCGAAGTTACAATATTCGGATATCAGATACTTGATTTCTTCGACTTCATTTCCAACAACATAATGATGCCGATAGTTGCGCTTCTTACATGCATACTGATCGGATATATCGTTAAACCGAAATATATCGAGGAAGAAACAATTCTCAACGGAGAGAAGTTCAAATCAAAAGGATTGTATGAAGTTATGACCAAGATCGTTTGCCCGATCTTCATGATCATCATCCTTCTGACTCCGTTCCTTATTGAAATATAATACGATTTCATTGTGTACCGGCTAAGGCCGGTACACAATATATTGTAGTAAAAATCATATTATAAAAAAACTCTTCGAAAGCATCAAAAATCCGTTGACAAGGCTAATACACGATGATATATTTATAAAGCCGCTTGAAAAAGCGTGTGTTTTTTTATGCTTTAATTTAGCACCTTGAAAACAGAATAGTACGACCAATTCTCGAAAATTCCTATATATTTTTTTGAGAACAAAACCTAACAGTGAATTAGGATGGACAAAGCGAAAGCCAAGTTCAGCTGAAAACTGGAGAAAACTTAATTAGAGAGTTTGATCCTGGCTCAGGATGAACGCTGGCGGCGTGCCTAA
>Ga0310695_10000942_pt1 | contig 71336 bp, 64 predicted proteins | sample RumenRJG_04DNA_FD_203882 | JGI IMG/M metagenome (GOLD analysis project Ga0310695, IMG submission 203882) | Bovine rumen microbial communities from Lethbridge, Alberta, Canada - RJG_04 (v2) (version 2) | ecosystem: Host-associated > Mammals > Digestive system > Stomach > Rumen | place: Canada... | reverse complement strand
CTTGGCGTCTCTGACACCCTTGCAAGGCATCAGCAACAACGTCAGGAGGCACCACCATTAAATGGTGCCGAACGTCATTTCTTCTCTGCTGGTGCGGAGATGTCGATCTTGGGGATGCGGCCGTCCTTCTGGCGCTGGAATTCGCGGAAGGTGGTGGAGCGGCGGAAGCCGTTGCCGCCAGAGGGGATGCCGTCGTGATAGAAAAGATACGACTTGCCCTTGAAGTCGATGGTGCCACCATGAATGGTGAACGAGCCTGGCGACTCGTCAGTAATACGGCCTTCATAGTGCCAGGGGCCGTGGATGCTCTTCGACGTGGAGTAGGCCCAGTGCTCAGGCACGCCGCCAGCGGCATACTCCAGGAAGTAGGTGTCGCCGATCTTATAGATCCACGGGGCTTCCTCGAAGCCGGTCTTCATCACGCGCTTATGGAGCTGGTAGTCCATCTTCAGGCATTTGGGACCGAACTGCGCCTCGTCGTCGAGCATGGGCCGCATGTCGCAGATGCCGTTCTTGGCAAAACTGGTGTCGATAGAGATCATGTCTTCGTTCAGTTTGGCATACCAGCAGCCGTTGTTCCCCCAGAAGAGCCAGGCCTGTCCGTCGTCGTCGATAAACACGGTGGGGTCGATAAATCCCCAGTCGCCAGGGATGAGCGGACGGCCGATGGGGTCTGCCCACGGGCCCTCAGGACGGTCTGCCACAGCCACGCCGATGCCGTGCAGGTGCTTGGTGGTGTCTTCAGCGGCCACATACCAGTACCACTTGCCGTTGCGCTCGATGGCCTGCGAGGCCCAGGCATTGTCGCCCTGCTTGGCCCACTTGAAGGTGGCTGTGGAGAGTACGATGCCGTGATCTGTCCAGTGCTCCATATCGGTGGTGGAGAACACCTGCCAGTCTGGCATGCGGAAGTAGGTAGCCGTATCCAGGTCGTGGCCTGTGAACACATAGAGGCGGTCGCCTGATACTACAGGTGCGGGGTCTGGGGTATAAGCACGTTTGGTGATACGTGTCTGTGCCACCAGGGTGATGGCCAGCAGGAGGGCCGTAGCCGTAAAGATTGTTCTTTTCATAACCTTAATCTATTTAATATGTCAGGATTTCTACCCCATGCTCCGTCATCAGCAGCGTATGTTCCCATTGGGCACTGGGCTTCTCGTCGGCAGAGATGACCTCCCAGCCATAGGGGTCGTCGGCATCGATGAACACCTTCCATGTGCCCATGTTGATCATCGGCTCGATGGTGAACACCATGCCCGGCACCAGCAGCATGCCCGTACCGCGATGACCGTAGTGGTTCACGTCGGGCTCCTCATGGAAGGCATTCCCCACCCCATGACCAGCCAGGTCGCGCACGATGCCGTAGCCATATTTCTTACAATGTTTCTCTATCGCATGGCCAATGTCGCCCACGAAACCGTAGGGCTTGGCAGCCTCCATACCGATCTCCAGGCACTCCTTGGCCACACGCACCAGTTGTTCCTTCTCAGGCGACGTCTTGCCGATGATGAACATACGGCTGGCGTCGGCATAGTAGCCGTCGAGGATGGTGGTGAAATCCACATTGATGATGTCGCCCTCTTCAAGTACATCCTCCTCCTTGGGCACACCGTGACAGACCACCTCGTTGATACTCGTGCAGACCGACATCGGGAACGGGGGCGTATCCTCGTCGCCGCCATAGTTCAGGCAGGCAGGGATGGCGCCGTGCTCCTCGCAGTATTGGCGGCATATCTGGTCGATCTCCAGCGTGTTCATCCCTTCGTGGATGACAGCGGCCACAGCGTCGAGCACGCCCGTATTCACCACACCCGCCCGGCGGATGCCTTCTATCTGTTCGGGCGTCTTGATGAGATCTCGGGTCGGAACCTCCTTACCCTTGTTCTCCCAATACATGATGGTCTTGTCCATTTCCGTAGGCTCCTGCCCACTCAGACAATGCCATCTTCTCTTCTTCTTAAATGCGTTCATATACCTTAACTATTGATTCTTTTTCGATTGCAACCTCACTCACCTGCCGGCCTTGCCATAACTTGATGATTTATATCAGTTTGAGGATCTGGCGGTCGGTAGCATTGGGAAGGAGCGCCTTGAAGTGGGCGAAAATACGGTCGAAGGACTCCTGTGGAGTGCGCTCACACTGACAGGCCTCGCGCCCCAACAGCCGTTCGGGGGTGGTGAGCAACGACCAGCCCCAGCCGTATTCACGGTTGTGCTTGTCGACGGGATAGACAAAATCTTCGGTGATAATGCGACAGGCCATCTGCAGACGGGTGATGTAACTGTCGAAGCGGCTGCGCATCTTGGGTCCCGTGAATCCGCAGGCGGCGCGCAACTCTCGGGTGATGAGACTGCCGTGCTCCTGCAATGTCAGCAGGATGGCTTCCTCGATGGATCCCTCCTGAGGAGCCGGATATTTGCTGCGACGATAGTTACAGAGATCTGGCCACCAGTCGCGACTGACGAAGCCCGCCTTGCCTGCGAAGAACTTGCCATAGACACAATGGCCATCTGTGACCACAGGCCCCTTCCACTTCCACAACGGCCAGTCCCAGCCTCCGTCAGGCAGCATCACATAGCGACAATCGTCGTCGACAAGTTCTTCCGCAGAGTAGCCCCTGATGCCGCTGTCAAGCAGCGGCAGGAACCCCAACTGCTGGATGGCGTCCATCAACTCAGGGCAGGAGTGTATCTCTGTCGTCATCAAAGTTAATCTTTCTTCTCTTCCTTAGGAACGAGGTACTTGGTGCCTGTCTGATTCAGAAGTTCACGGGCGTAGGCATCAGGAAAGCCTGGCCGCACGACCTTCGCACCACCGCCGAATTTGTTGCGGAGGAATCGGCCCTGTTCGTCTGTGGGCTTCACGACGATGTCGTTGTACTTCACAATGAGGAAGAAGGCGAGTTGCTGCCAACGGGCAATCATCTCGTCGCCCTTCTTGCAACTGTAGTCCGTGAGCAGTTTGATGCGTTCCTCAGCAGTAGGCAGCGCCAGCGCCTTAGCCTCAATCTCCGGCTGGAGTTGGGCATAAGAAGCATCCAATGAGTCGCGCACTTCTTTTAATGATGGGAACATCATGGAGTAGCGTGGATAGACCATGTTCGACACCCAGTTGCACACCCAGTAGGCATTGTCCATCGAGAAGGTCACATCGTCAGCGCCCTCGCCGGAGAAGCACTTCGGACGGCGGGTGATACAAGAATACATAGGCGTATAGGCCACCATATTGCCGTCGTCGTTGCCAAACCAGAAGCAGGCACCCACCTCACGGGGCAGCGACGAGCGCATCTGAGAGATAAACGACCAGGCGGTCTGCTGGGTGGAGATGGGGCGCTCATTAAAGTATTCCACATCGTCAACCTTGAAGGACAGCGGTGACGGACGGTAAGGCATCTGGAAGATACCACCGCCGATGTCGCCCTTCTGGTCGAGGGCAAAAGGCGTACCCTCATAGTGGTCACGCATGGCATCGCGGATATCCTGAATCGTCACCTTCTTATTGGGGATGATCCAAAGGGGCATCTCCTTGGCGTCCTTCTCAATACCGGCAGCGTAGGGCACATACTCAGAGAAGTCATCTGCAAATCGGTTGAAGAAACTCCACACGCGGGCCTCGCAGTAACGACGGCCAGAGAAGTCGGGCTTGGCGTAGGCAGCGTTATAGGAGAAGTCGGCATCCTTACCCTCGAACCAACCCATCTTGCGGGCATAACTCACGACATTGTCAGAGCAGAGCATGAGGGTTTGAGGTTTGAGGTTTGAGGTTTGAGATTTGAGATTTGAGGTTTGAGATTTACGCAAAGCCTTGGCAATGGCTTTGGGATTCAACAGGTCTTTTGCCTTGATCTGCACATAGCGGCCGTCGAGGAACTTGGTGATACGGCTCTGGTTGGCGTGGGCAGCAATAGCATTCTCGGGGATGCGGACAGCCACCCAAACAGTGCGTCCTTGCTCCTTAGCGCGGTCAGGGCCACAGCCCATCATCTCCAGCATCCACGCCTCGTCCTTATCAGCCACAGAGAAGGTCTCACCCTCAGAGCAATAGCCGTACTGCTCGACGAGCGAGGTCATCACCAGCAGGGCCTCACGGGCCGTCTTCGAACGCTGAAGGGCGATATAGATGAGTGAACCGTAGTCGATGATACCTGTCGAGTCGACCATCTCCTCACGGCCGCCGAAGGTGGTCTCGCCGATAGTCACCTGCCACTCGTTGGAGTTGCCGATGACATTATAGGTCTCTGCGGCCTCAGGAATGTCACCCAGATACTTGTGCGTGTCCCACTCGAAGACCTTGCGCATCTCGCCTGCCTGATGCTTGGCGGCAGGATAGTGATACAGCGGCATGAAGGCTCCGTAGGAGTCGGCATTATAGGTCACAAACACCGAACCATCGGCACTGGCTTTCTTGCCCACGATGAAGTTTGTGCAGGCAAAGGCTGTCGAAACAGACAGAGATGCTGACAGAAGAACAAAGAATATTTTTCTCATTTTCTTATTGACATAAAATACTTAACTTAATACAGAAGAACTATATTTTAGACGCAAGAACAAAAGAACTATTTATTTTTAGACATAAGAACAAAAGAACATATTTATTATACAAATGATTACTTATTTCTAATATTCATATGATTACTTATGTTTCTTATGTTCTTATGTCTAAAAACTTGTTCTTGTGTCTAGAATCAGCAGGCTTTGAACGACATGTCGAGGCCTTTCACGGAGTGCGTCAAGGCACCAACGCTGACAAAGTCGACGCCCTGCTCGGCATAGTCGCGGATGGTGTCGAAGGTGATGCCCCCACTCGACTCCGTCTCGTAGCGGTGATCAATCAGGTCGACGGCCTTCTTCGTGTCAGCCACAGAGAAGTTGTCGAGCATGATGCGGTCCACACCGCCATGCTCCAGCACCTGGTTCAGTTCGTCGAACGAGCGCACCTCGATCTCGATCTTCAGTTTCAGACCCTTCTCGTCGAGATACTTATGGCAGCGGTCGATGGCGTTGACGATACCTCCGGCAAAGTCTACATGATTATCTTTCAGCAGGATCATGTCGAAGAGTCCGATGCGGTGGTTACAGCCGCCGCCGATCTTCACGGCCTGCTTCTCCAGCATACGCATGCCAGGAGTGGTCTTACGGGTATCCAGCACTCGGGTGCCAGTACCCTTTAGCCGCTGCACATACTTATCGGTCATCGTGGCAATGCCGCTCATGCGCTGCATGATGTTCAGCATCAGGCGCTCCGTTTGCAACAGCGAGCGCACCTTGCCTGTGACGATCATGGCGATGTCGCCCTTCTTCACACGACTGCCATCGCCCATGAGCACCTCCACCTGCATCTCGGGGTCGAAGCGGCGGAACACCTCCTTGGCAATCTCCACACCAGCCAGGATACCGTCCTCCTTGATGAGCAGATGCGACTTGCCCATCGCATCCTCAGGGATACAACACAAGGTGGTATGGTCGCCATCACCTATATCTTCTGCAAACGACAGATCAATCAGTCTGTCAACAAGTTCTTCTACACTTAGCATATCATCTATAAACTATAAACTGTAAACTATAAACTATAAACTATAAACTGTAAACTATAAACAGTAAACAGAAAACCATCTTAGAAATAGTATCCGAATCCAAGACGCAGCCCGAAGGTGCTGTAGTCGCTGTCGTTGAAGCTATGCTCGAAATAAACCTCCGGCTCCAGGGTGACATGGCGGCCCAGGAAGAAGGCGTAGCCCACGTGAACCTCAGGCACGAAGTCGTCGTTGCCCGTAGTGTGGGCATACTTGGCCAGCAGACCGGCATAGACGCCACACTGGTCGAAATAGTAACGGGCACCGGCACCGATATTGGTGGAAGTGGCAGTGCCGCTGGCGATGTTCTGGTAGTCGAAGATACCCAGCACCATCCAGTTGTCGAGGAACAGATAACCTGCCTTGGCGGCGAGGCCAAACGAGAACTCCTCGGCCTTGTTATACTTCAGGCCTAAGTTAGATGCCGAGGCTCCCACATAGAACTTACCCTGATAGAACGGAGTCTCGGGGTCGTTCTGATACTGTGCGTTAACGCTTACTGCCATCATCAAGCCGATGGCTGCCATTATCAGTTTTTTCATATTCATTAATAATTATTTATTTCACTACTTTTTTACCCTTTCGCTTTTTCCTTCCTATACCACATGCAGAACCACACGACGGATATGACTCCCGAGACGGCTGCAATCAGCCAGGCATAAGAGAGTTCGAGGCTGAAGACCTGCTCGCTCAGCAGGAATGTCGTGCAGACAATCGTCATAAACACGGCAGGAATCAGCGTGATGACAAACTGTTTCTTCTGGCGTACTAGATAGACCGTTATGGCCCAGAGCATAAACACCGAGAGCGTCTGGTTGCTCCAGCCAAACCAACTCCAGAGTTTGCCGAATCCCTCCTTGTCTGACATCTGCCAGATGAGCAGGGCAATGACGGCCGTAAACAGAGGTACACAGATATACAGGCGCTTGCTGATCGACTTTTGTTCGAGTTTCACGAAGTCGGCGATAATCAGTCGGGCAGAGCGCAGGGCGGTATCGCCGCTGGTGATGGGGGCTGCCACCACACCCAGCAGAGCCAGGATGCCACCGAACACGCCCAGCCAGTCGTTACAGATCAGGTTCACGATCGACGGCGCATCCTTCACGGCTTTCTCTCCGCCAGCAATGAGCTGATAGCCCGGCGTCGGGTCGTTATAGAAGAAATACATGGCGACGGTAGCCCATATCAGTGCCACGATACCCTCGGTAATCATGGCTCCATAGAAGATGGGGCGCCCCATCTTCTCACTCTTCATGCAGCGGGCCATGAGAGGGCTCTGCGTGGCATGGAAGCCGCTGATGGCGCCACAGGCAATCGTAATGAACAGGCACGGGAAGATGTGCTTCGGCGTCAAGGCCTCCACGCTCAGTCCTTCCCATATCTCGGGCAGCGACGGCCACTTGATGAACAGCATGGCTGTGAGGGCTGCTGCCATGAACAGCAGGGAGAAGGCAAACAAGGGGTATATCTTGCCGATAATCTTGTCGATAGGCAGCATCGTGGCTATAATATAATACACGAAGATGACGACAATCCAGAACACGTACGGGCCGAAGTTGTCAACGGTGTACGACGGCTCCCACATGTCGCCCAGGATCTTCGCCGGACTGAATACGAACACGGCACCCACCATCATCAGCAGGAACACCGTGAACACCAGCATCACCTGCTTGGTGGTATTGCCAAGATAGCGGCCGATAATCTCCGGCTGGTTGGCACCGTCGTGGCGCATGGAGAGCATACCCGAGAAATAGTCGTGCACAGAACCGGCAAAGATACAGCCAAGCACAATCCAGAGATAGGCCGCCGGACCATACATGGCACCCATGATGGCACCAAAGATAGGACCCGTGCCTGCTATATTCAGAAACTGGATCATGAAAATCTTCCACGACGGAAGCACCATGAAGTCTACACCGTCAGCCTTTGCCACGGCTGGAGTAACACGGTCGTCAGGACCAAAGACGCGTTCCACGAAGCGTCCATACAGCAGATAGCCAATTACGAGGGCTACTAAACTCAATAGGAATGAAATCATCTTACCAAACTTGTTTTTGTTTTAATTTTGATGCAAAAGTACAAAATAATTGTGAATTATGAATTATGAATTATGAATTATTTCGTATCTTTGCACCAAAATTTAAGTTAAGCAAACATTTTGAAGACAATAATAAGACTTTTCATCCTGTTCATACTGGCTCTTAACGCCTCGGCACAGTCGCCCAAGCACGAAGTGAGAGCCGTGTGGCTCACCACCCTCCAAGGTCTCGACTGGCCGAAGACCACCTCGCCGGCACAGCAGCAGCGCGACCTCGTGCGCATCCTCGACCAGTATCAGCAAGCCAATATCAACACTGTGCTCGTGCAGACCCGTGTCCGCGGCACCACCGTCTACCCGTCGGCCATCGAGCCCTGGGATCCCATTCTCACCAACAGACCAGGCATGTCTCCTGGCTACGATCCCCTGCTGTTCTGTATCAACGAGTGCCACAAACGGGGCATGGAGTGTCACGCCTGGATCGTCACCATCCCCATCGGCAAGGCCAACAACTACGGTTGTCAGCAACTACGCAAGAAATATCCCAAGCGCATTGTCAAGATCGGCGAGGAATACTATATGAACCCAGAACTGCCCGAGACGGGTGATTACATCGCTGGCATCTGCCGCGAGGTGGCACACCGTTACGATATCGACGGCATACACCTCGACTATATCCGTTATCCGGAAACGTGGAAGTTCAAGTATTCCCGTGAACAGGGTCGGCAGAACATCACCAGCATCGTCCGCAAGATCAATCGGGCCGTCAAAGCCGAGAAGCCCTGGGTGAAAGTGTCATGCTCGCCTATTGGTAAGTACGATGACCTGAGCCGCTACAGAAGTGGTGGCTGGAATGCCTATACGGCCGTCTGTCAGGATGCCCAGGGATGGCTGCGCGAGGGACTCATGGACGAACTTTTCCCCATGATGTACTTCCAGGGCAACCAGTTCTATCCCTTCGTGGCCGACTGGAAGGAACACGCCTACGGCAAGATCGTGGCTCCCGGACTCTCCATCTATATGCTCCATCCTTCAGAGCGCAACTGGGACCTCAGCATCATCCGCCGCGAGATGAACGTTCTCCGTCAGGAGGGCCTCGGATGCACCTTCTTCCGCTCGAAGTTCCTGACAGACAACATCAAGGGCATCTACACCTTCACGAAGGATTTCAACCGGACCCCAGCCCTCATCCCTCCGATGCGCTGGATGGGGAAACAGCCCCCTACCCCTGTCACGCTTCTGCAGATAGACCGCGGAAAGACCAGCGACCGTCTCATCTGGTATGGAGCCAGAGACCTTTCCGGAGCCAATTACCTATTATATAATATATATGCCTCCGACACTTGGCCCGTCGACACAGAGGATCCTCGTAACCTCATCGCCTGCCGACACCAGTATCAGCAACTCACCGTGCCCCATCAGGGTCATGCGCTCTATTATGCTGTGACTGCCACCGACCGCTATGGTAATGAGAGCCGTCCTAAGACCGTTCAGGATTTGGTCCGACCACAAGGAAAGAAGCGTATTGACTTCCGTAGCCTGATCGTTGGCAAGCCTACCGATAAGAAAAAAAAACAAACTCATTCTAAAAAATAATCATTATGGAAAGAACATGGAGATGGTTTGGCAAGAAAGACAAGATTACTCTTGCCCAACTAAGACAAATTGGAGTTGAGGGTATCGTCACCGCCCTTCACGACGTACCTTTAGGCGAGGTGTGGACCCGAGAGAAGATCCGCGACCTGCGCGAGTATATTGAAAGTTACGGCATGCGCTGGAGTGTCGTTGAGTCACTGCCTGTCGTGGAGACCATCAAGTATGGCGGTCCTGACCGCGACCATCAGATCGAGGTCTACAAGGAGTCGCTGCGCAACCTCTCGGCAGAGGGCATCCATACCATCTGCTACAACTTCATGCCCGTGCTCGACTGGGCCCGTACAGACCTGCAGCACGACAATCCCAACGGTGCAACGAACCTCTACTTCAACTATGCCGAGTTCGCCTACTTCGACATCTATATCCTGAAGCGTCCTGGTGCCCGTGAAGAGTGGGCCAAGTTCCAGTTCCCTGAGGGCTGGGGCGAAGGGCGCAACGTATTGGCAGAGTGCGACGAACTGGCTAAGACGATGACGCCCGAGAAGGATCACCAACTCGTGGAGACCATCATCATCAAGACACAGGGCTTCGTCAGCGGCAACTTCTCCGAGAACGACGAGGCGCCCATCCAGAAGTTCCGTGACTTCCTTAACCTCTATAAAGGCATAGACAAGAAACAGTTACGCGAAAACATGAAATATTTCCTCGAAGCCATCATGCCGACATGCGAGGAGTATGGCATGAACATGTGCGTCCATCCTGACGACCCCCCCATCGAGATCCTCGGCCTGCCGCGTATCGTCCGTACGGAGGAGGATATCCGCTGGTTCCTCGACGCCGTGCCCAACAAGCACAACGGCTTGACCTTCTGTGCTGGCAGCCTCTCAGCAGGTGCCTATAACAACGTGGTCGATCTGGCCAAGAAGTTCGCCTCGCGCACCCACTTCGTCCATCTGCGCTCCTGCCACATCTTTCCCAACGGCGACTTCACGGAGGCCTCCCACCTCGGTGGTCGCGCAGACCTCATCGAACTCTGCCGTATCTTCGAGAAAGCCAACCCTGAACTCCCCATGCGTGTCGACCACGGCATGACCTTCACCGACCAGCCTGGCGGCATCTTCGACGAGTCCTCACACGGTCATAATGCCGGCTACACCCTCCTCGGCCGTATGTTCGCCCTCGGACAGGTGCAGGGCATTCTCGCCACCGTCGACCGCGAACTCGGCATCGAGTACAAACAACCCGGATTCTTTGATTAGTTGAGTATACAACTATCGCATGTGTGAAACAAATCCATCTCAACCTTTAACATATAATTACCATGTAATTTATCATATAATTTTGCCCCGTATGGAATTAATGATTAATTCGTGGTAATTCGTGTTGATTAAGACTTTAGAATTTAAGACATATGAAACTGAATGATATTTTTAGCGGCAACTACAACGCCGCAGAGTGGGAAGCCAAAGGCTATCAACTCCCCAAGTTCGACATCAAGGCCCTCCGTGAGAAGACCGCCAAACAGCCCACATGGGTACATTTCGGCGGCGGCAACATCTTCCGCGCCTTCCCGGCCGCCATCCTCAACGACGCCCTGAACACGGGCAAATACGACCGTGGCGTCATCGTCGCCGAGACCTTCGACTTCGAGGTCATCGACAAGGCGTACGCCCCCTATAACAATCTCTCGCTCTGCGTGAACCTCTGTTCCGACGGCTCGATCGAGAAGAAAGTCATCGCCAGCGTCACGGAGGCCCTCAAGGCCGACCCGCAATTCCCCGACTGGCAGCGGCTCGTAGAGATATTCCGCAACCCCTCGCTCCAGATGATCTCCTTCACCATCACCGAGAAGGGCTACACTTACAATGATGCCGACCTGGCCCGCGGACTGAAGCCTCTCTTCGCCATGGGTAAGGTCTGCGCCCTACTCTACGAGCGATTCCAAGCCGGACAGCGCCCCCTCACCATCCAGTCGATGGACAACTGCTCGCACAACGGCGACAAGGTGAAGGCCGGCATCATGGCCTACGCCGAGAAATGGGCTGCCGACGGCCTGGTGCCAGAAGACTTCCTCGACTACCTGAAGGACGAGACACACATCACCTTCCCCTGGTCGATGATTGACAAGATCACCCCACGTCCCCACGAGAAAGTAAAGGAACTGCTGGCACAGGACGGCTTCGAGGACAACGACTATATCGAGACAGAGAAGCATACCTTCACGGCTCCCTTCGTGAATGCGGAGGAGGTGCAGTACCTCGTCATTGAAGACCACTATACCAACGGCCGTCCCCCACTCGACCTCGGCGGTGCCCTCTACACCACACGAGAGACTGTCGACAAGGTGGAGACGATGAAGGTGACCACCTGTCTGAACCCGCTTCACACCGCCATGTCGATCTACGGCTGCATGCTGGGCTATACCCTGATCTCTGCCGAGATGGCCGACGAGGACCTGCGTCCCTTCATCCAGAAGATCGGCTATATCGAGGCCATGCCTGTGGTCACCGACCCGGGCGTGCTGAACCCCTACGAGTTCATCGGTGCCGTCATCAACCGTCGTCTGCCGAACCCCTTCATGCCTGATGCTCCCCAGCGTATTGCCATGGACACCTCGCAGAAACTGCCCATCCGCTTCGGCGAGACGCTCAAGAAGTACATCGCCCGCAAACTCGACATGTCGAACCTCGTGCTCATCCCCCTCACGCTGGCTGGCTACGCCCGTTACCTGAAGGGAATCAAGGACGACGGCACCCCCTTCGACTGTTCTCCAGATCCCATGCTCGAGGAACTGCAGGCCATCGTCGCTCCGCTCCAGATAGGCCAGCCCGACCAGGATTGGAGTCCCCTGCGCCAGCTCTTCAGCCGTAAAGACGTCTTTGGCCTCGACCTCTACGAGGCCGGCCTAGGCGAACAGATTGAAGGCTACGTGAAGGAACTCTACGCCGGCCCGGGAGCCGTCCGCAAGACCCTCCACAAATACGTACAGGCTCGCTAAACAGCAAATGCCATAAAAAAAGAAGGTTACAAATCGCATCGTAACCTTCTTTTTTATTTCGACGCTGAACTACTCTCCCATGATGATGCGTGATACAGCCTTGATGTCTGTTTCTGTGATGGATCCGTTGTTGTCAATGTCGGCATTGGCCATCCTGAACCTCGCCGAAGCCAGATCACCATGAGATCAATGATCTTTAAAGGTACGAAAAATCCCCAAAATGTGCAAGTGAAAAATTTCTGCAAAATATCATAAAAATCTGGTCGAAACGTCATAATAGCATTTATCTGCCTGATATTCAAAAGGTTAAACTATGACGCTAGGTGTTTTGAAACGTCATGCTAACGTCATAATCAGGGTGTTTTCCGTAGTTTTCGGCCTTTTGGCCCTTAGTTAGAGATAGGAGTTCATGGTTGTTCAGATAGGGTGAACTGTCAGTTCTGCCTATATAAACTGTCAGTTTTCCTAGGAAAAACTGACAGTCCAAGCCGTTTATGTGATTGTCCAACTGTCTTATTTTCAATGATTTAAGTATGTTTTTAAGGCAATTTTGACTATATTTTTCATAGATTTCAAGCAAAAATGACGTTAATATGACGTTTCAAAACACCTAACGTCATAAATTAAAGCATTGATATACAATAAGATAAGCGCTGTTATGACGTTATAATGCAAAAATGAAGAAAAATTCTCAGAAAAAAAAAGCGAGTTAGGCTTCCGGCTCATAATAATATTTCAGGCATAGCATCGTCAGGTCGTCGTTGGGTTCGGCACCATTGCGGAAGTTGTTCACCTCGCTTCTCAGTTTCTCGACGATGTCCCGGGCCTTACTCAAGTTCATGGACGAAAGGATGTCGATGATACGCTGCTCGCCGAACTGATCCTGCTGAGGGTTCTCGGCCTCGTTGAGTCCGTCTGTGTAGATCAGCAGCATGCGGTCTTTGAAGAACTCAATGGACTCGCCTTTATACTGCAGTCCGGGCCATAGTCCGATAGGGGCATTGGGCAACATGTCGAGGAATGAGAACTGTCCGTCGACATTGCCTAATGCAGGAGGATTATGGCCAGCATTACAGTATTCGAGCAAATTGAGTTTCAGATTGAGCCGGCAGATGAACATGGTGACGAACATACTCTGCTCGTTATCCTCAACCAGTTCGGCATTCATGCGGGTAGCGATCTCGGCAGGCCCCATGCCGTAAGAGGCCATGCTGTGGAACAGACGTGTGACCTGGGCCATAAAGAGCGAGGCCGGCACGCCCTTGCCACTGACGTCGCCAATACAGAAGTAGAGTTCATCCTCTTTCTGCATGAAACTGTACAGGTCGCCGCCTACCTCCCTGGCAGGATCCATCGAAGCATACATGTCCAGTCCTTCCACCTCGGGGAATACCCGAGGCAGCATCGACATCTGTATGTCGCTGGCAATGCGCAGTTCGCTCTCCATGCGCTCCTTGGCGGCACGCATCTCAGCCAGACGCCGGGCTGCGCGGTGGCGGATAATGGTGAAGATGATGAAGAACAAGGTAAGTACAATGACGGTCACGATGAGTGCCAGCACTCGTGCTCTCATCAACCGCCCCTGCTGCTGCAGTATCTGCTCTTCCTTCTGGTGTATCGTCTCCTTTTCCTCGCCGTCGTCCCATTGCGATTTGATGATGGCCGAGTCGAGGCGCTCGCATATCTGGGCGGCAACGGCAAGGGCCGAGTCTCTACGGCCGGACATGGCATTGGCCTTGTATTTCTTCAACAGATAGCGCTGGATATCTTCCAGAGAGAAGCCGACCTGCTCGCTGGAAAAGACCTTGTCAAGGTTCAGGAACTTGTCAGCAGCCTCCTTCCAATGGCCCGACATGGCCAGATAGTCGGCAGCATCAAGTTGTCCTTCAAGGGTTTCGGCGAAACGGGTCTGCTGATAAGCGGCAAAAGCCTCAGCAGCCTCATCCATCTTCCCAATGCCCTTCAAGCCGATGGCCGAGAAGATCTTGTATCGCGCCCACTGTTTGTCGATATAGGCCTCGTCGCCATCAAAGCGCTGCTTATAGTCTTCTATCAGCATGCCAAAGCGCTCCGTCCAGACAAGGCCCTGGGCGTATCGCTTCTCGCTGAGCCAGCCGTAGGCGATATTGATGAATCCCACCACGGCGTCGCGATAGGTCTCTTTGGAGGGGTTGGCTCGGATATGGTCCTTGTGCAGATGGTAGGCACGCTCAAAATGCGTGTTGACCACAGAGTCATTGACATTGTAATGGGCCTGACAGCAGCCGGCAAAGATGAGCAGATTGGTATAGTCGCTCGAGGAAGTGAAATGATTCCTGTCCAGATGCTCCAAGGCAGACTTCACAATCTTCGTGGCACTGGAAAAGTTGAGATAGCGGACATACAAGCCCGTCAGATAACTCGCCGACCTGGCGTATGTGGCGAGACTGGCTCTATCCGTCAGGTTCGCCGTAGCATTCAGCGATTCCTTCCAGTAGAACTCCGCCGTACGTCGCTGCATCAGACGGTAATTGGCAAAGCCCTGCCAGTAGTAACTGTCGCCCTCGCTCATGGCGCCGGCCTTCTCCAGACTGTCGGCCAACGACAACATGCGGTTGAAGTCTTTCTGCTGATTAACCTCAGTGATCATCTGGAGCGCTTCGGGAGATGTAGTCTTCCCTCCACCGCTGTCACAACCAGACAGCAGCGCTACCAAAAGCATCACAAGGACAGATGCGACTATGTTGTATCTCTCCCGCACCAAGCGAACCATAAGTATGTTTATTGTTGTGGGAAAACTGCGAAACGGAATAATAAAAATAATAATATTACTCCTCAGTGATGGCAGAGAAGGTCAACTTCTCATAGCCCTCGAAATCGTCGAACTGCACCTGGAAGTTGGCGTACTGGTAGTAGTTGCCACCCGTGTTGTGCGTGTCCTTGATGGAGTTGCTCTTAGCGAGGGCGTTCAGTATCTTATTGTAGACAACCTTGTCGTTGTTGTCGTCGGCAATCTGGATGGCCATCGAGGTCACCACACCGTTCTCGATCTTGTAAGTATAGTCACCTGCAGCATAGAGTTGGAATTCTTCCGTCTCCAGGATGGTCTCCAGTTCACCCACGGCAGCCTCAAGTTCCTCCTTGGTGGAGTTCACGTAGTTGATGGGCTCCATGTTCTCATCGAGTTTGATATAGGTCGTGTCAACCTCACTGGTCACATTGCTCTCTTCTGCATACATAGCCGTAGCACTCACAAGCATCATCATGCTCATGAACAAAAACTTCTTCAGTGTCTTCATCTCTTTCATCTTCTTATATATCGTTATCACAATCTTTTATTTGCTTGATAGCATTCTTATTTTCCGGGTGCAAAGTTAGCAATTATTCAGACACGCACCAACTCTTTTTGGCAAAAAATATATAAAAAGGCCGTTTAGGGTGACGATTTTGACTAAAGTCAAGCAAAATCATGTCAAAATGTAATGAATCAAGGTCCCGCAGAAATAAAAGAAATAAAGGAAATTTTACGCTCCGCTCATCTACACGCAGCCGTGCCGAAGGCACTTTCCTTTATTTCTTTTATTTCTGCGGGACCAAAACACTATTCTGCTCGCAGGGGTCGGATGACGAAGGTGAAGTTGCGCTCCTCAGGATTGACGAGGTACTCCTGCCGTGGCCAGGCTCCCCAGGAGTTCACACAGCCGAGGCCCATCTGCCGCTGCTGGATGTGAACCTGTGTCAGCGGACGCTCAATGAGGTCACCTGAGTGACGCCCGATCTTCTTGTCCTTGACCACCCCGTCGTCGAGATCCTCTGTCAGGAAACGCAGGGCGCTGGCCTCCATCGGAGCATCGGAGCAGAACTCCAGTCCCCTACCCTTGGCATTCAGCACGCGGAACCAGCGCACATCGGTGTGGTTGCCCGACTCCTGCGGACGGACATAGGGGTAGTACTCGTCGGCCACCTTATTACTATAGACACCGATGAACTCGCTGGAGTTACGGTCACAGTAGTTCTCCACAGGTCCACGGCCATAATACTTCACCTGGTCATACTCATCCGGCATCTGCAGTTGCATGCCATAGCGGAACATAGGCGGTATCCTGACAGCATCCTTTCCTTCCTTCGGGGGATTGGGCACGAAGTGCTCGTTGACCACCACCTCGCCGTTCGGCTGGAGCGTATAGGTCATGGTCAGCGTCGCCTGAACATCAGGCATCTCGAACTGTGCCACGACACGATTGTCGCCTACCTGGCAGTCCTTCAGTTTCATCTGCGGGGTCTTCCACACCTCGAAACGGCGCTGCAGCCAGGCACCATAGTCATTGTCCGTCGGCGCCCGCCAGAACTCGGGAGTCAGTGACTCGCGGTCGATAAGCATCGGCTGGCCGTCGACATCGAGGTAGTCAATCCAACCGCTCCACTTGCCAACGGTCAGCGTGGTACCTGCGGCATCGAACTTCACGTAACTCTCGGTCTCTTCTGTTTTAAGTGAAGAGTGAAGAGTGAAGAGTGAAGAATTTGCTGCCGCCGTAGAGAGATTTGGGAACTGGTAGGGGTTGAGCACGAACTGCTGACGAGCGACGATCTGACCCTTGTCGATGAGGGGCTGGGCCTCACGGGACTTAAACTGGAAGATGACGAAGATCTCCTGATCGCCGTGATGGCCAAGGACACGCTCTATGACCTGCTTCATGGCCTCGATGGTGATGACCTTACGCTCCTGAGGAGCGATGCCGTTGACAGCGATGGTGCCACCATGTCCGAAGGTCATGCCCTCAGGACGGCCGGGATTGTCATGATGATGCGAGCCAGAGGCACCGCCGACGAACCACTCGAGTTCGAGGTCGTCGAGGGTCTTGAAGAAGTTCTCGTTGTAGATCTCAATCTTGCCGTCCTTCAGCCCCTTGTCCGTAATCCACACATTCTGATAGTAGTAGCGCACCTCATAGGCATGGGGGTTCAGACGACGGTCTGGGGCGATGATGCCGTTGCAGTTGAAGTTGTTGTCTGAAGCAGGATAGCGGCCGTAGTCGCCACCATAGGTAAAGATTTCCCTGCCCGTAATCTTGCTCTTGTCGCGCAGGCCCTGATCGACGAAATCCCAGATATAGCCACCCTGATACTTCGGATACTTGCGGATGATGTCCCAATACTCCTTGAAACCGCCGATGGAGTTACCCATGGCATGGGCATACTCACACTGGATCAGCGGACGGGGATTGTCGGTCTGGGCATACTTCTCGCAGTCCTCATAGCCCATATACATCGGACAGAAGATATCAGTCTTCCCATCGTGGCGAGCCTGTTCATACTGCACAGGACGGCTTTGGTCGTAAGACTTAATCCAGTCATAGGCCTTCTCAAAGTTGGGACCATAGCCAGCCTCATTGCCCAACGACCAGACGATGATGGAGGGGTGGTTCTTGAATGAATGCACATTGCCATACTGACGCTCCAAGTGAGCCAGTTCGTAGTCCTGACGCTTGGCCAGCGTTCCTTCGCCATAACCCATACCATGGCTCTCGAGGTTCGACTCAGCCGTGAGGTAGATGCCATACTCGTCGCAGAGGTCATACCAACGGGGATCATCGGGATAGTGGCAGGTGCGTACAGCATTGATATTCAGATACTTCATGATCTTGATGTCCTGAATCATGCGCTCCACGGAGACGACATAGCCACCATCTGGGTCGAGTTCATGACGGTCGGCACCTTTTATTAATATAGGCTGACCGTTGACGAGCAACTGACCGCCCTTGATCTCGATATGACGGAAGCCGATGCGCTGGGGAATGACCTCCAGCACCTTGTCGCCCTGTTTCAAGGTCATGATGAGGGTGTACAGGTTGGGCGTCTCGGCTGTCCATGCTTTGACGTTTGGAAGTGAAGAGTGAAGAGTGAAGAGTGAAGAATTTGCTGCCGCCGTGATATGGTCGCCGACCTGATTGCCGGCGGCATCGTAAAGTCTAGCCTCCACCTGAGCCTTACCAGCCACCTTCACGTCGACATCGAGCAGGCCGTTGCCGTCCTGACAGTCCTGACGTATGAAGTAGTCCTGGATGTGAGCCTTCGGACGGGCATAGAGATACACCTCACGGGCGATGCCGGTAAAGCGCCAGAAGTCCTGATCCTCGAGATAGGAGCCGTCGCACCAGCGCATGATCTGCATGGCGATGAGATTCTGGCCTTTCTTCAGGTATTTCGTAATGTTAAACTCTGCAGCCACCTTCGAGTCCTCAGAGTAGCCCACGTATTTGCCGTTCACCCAGAGTGTGAGGTTGCTCGTGGCAGAACCAACGTGGAAGAACACCTCCTGACCGTTCCAGTCAGCAGGCAGTTCGAAGGTACGGCGGTAGGAACCGGTGTAGTTGTTCGTCTCGCCGATATACGGGGGATTGCTCTTGAAGGTCGTTCCCCAGGCATAGCCAATGTTCTTGTAGATCTTGTCGCCATAGCCATTCAGTTCGAAGAGGCCAGGCACGGGGAAGTCCACCCATTGCGAATCGTCATACTTCAGCGCATAGAAGCCTTCCGGGGCATTCTGATGGTCTTTCACGAAATGGAACTTCCACAAGCCCTCCATCGAGAGGAAACGGGCAGACTTCGCCTTGTCCCCCTTCTGGGCAAGGTCTTGATTCTCAAAGGCGAAGAAGTGGGCGTGGCGCGCCTCACGGTTCACTTGGTTCACTTGCGGGTCCCGCCACACGGGTGTCTTCTGGGCATAACCCGCCGTCACAGCCATACAGGCCAATGACAGAAACAATTGTTTTATCATACGTTAGTTTTAGATAATTGATGAATATTCTCGGCAAAGTTACGAATAAATTATCAATAAATGTCTGGCGGCAACAAATTTTTCACTTTTCACTCTTCACTTTTCCCTTTTTCTTGTATCTTTGCAACATATTTTCACCAAGATATGAGAAAGGAAGAACGATACGAGCGGATTTTAACGCACTTCAGGGAGCAGATGCCTGAGGTGACTACCGAACTTGAGTTTGGCAGTGTGTTTCAGTTGTTGGTGGCAGTGATACTCAGTGCCCAATGTACTGACAAGCGCATCAATCAGGTGACACCAGAACTGTTCCGACATTATCCTGATGCCAAGACGATGGCAAAGGCAGAACCCGAAGAGGTATTGGAATACATCAGCAGCGTCTCCTACCCTAACGCTAAGGCTGACCATCTGGTGAAGATGGCGAAGGCACTTGTAGAAAATCATGAGGGCGAGGTGCCCTCAGACATGAATGCCCTACTCGACTTGCCTGGTGTGGGACGCAAGACAGCGAATGTGATTCAGAGTGTGGCTTTCGGGAAATCGACATTGGCTGTTGACACCCATGTGTATCGCGTGGCCCACCGATTAGGTCTTGTGTCTAAACGAGACAACACGCCCTATAAAGTGGAACTGGCCCTGACGCGCCATATCCCTGCCGAGGATATTCCACGTGCCCACCACTGGCTGCTGCTTCACGGACGATATGTCTGCACCTCACGAAAGCCACACTGTGAGAAGTGTGGCCTGTCGTCCCTATGCCCCAAACTGATTGAGGGCTCAAAGTTGGAGTAAAGTGTTATTTCTGACGGGGATGGTTCTGACGGAAGCCCTGCCCCATATTCCGGAAGGCCTGACGATGGAAACGCTCTTCGGCACGAAGGACATCGAAGACCTTGGAGGCTGAAAGGACGGTGAAGAACTTATTATGATAAGTCTGCTGGATCTTCTTCAGTTCCAGTTCTACCTCATCACGCTTCTGAACAAGCCTCTTACAACTGGCATCATCGGTAGGCTTAACACGACCTTCCTGACGCATTTTTCCGAATACAGCACGCTGCTTCTGCTGCATCTCACGAAAGAGAGGGAAGAACTTGGCACTCTCATCGGCACTAAGACCAGCCTCCTTAGTGATAAACTGCTCCATCTCAGCCTGGAACTTCTCCGGCGAGAACTTCTGGGGTTCATCGGCCTGACAGACAGAGAAACCAACCAAGAGGATCATCATGCAGACAAGGATTTTCTTCATATCACTCTTCACCTTTTCACCCTTTCACTTTTTACCTTTTCACCTTTTAATACTCTGACAGACATGCATATATGTCCTGATTGTCAAGCATCATATAGTCGGCAGCCGCATCGAAAAAGGCATCATCAGGCTGCTGGACCTGCTGCTTCTGCACGACCACAGCCACCTGCTTCTGTTGCGAAGACTCGGGCCACGACAACCAGACAGCAGCGCACACAAACAGGGCACACACACTGGCTGCAGCATAGAACACAGGACGCATCCAAATGCTCTTGGCAAGGGGACGACGCTCAGGCAGCGACTGCATCACCTGATCGGTCAACTGCTCGAAATAGCCTTCAGGAACCTTAAATGGATTCCTTTTACCTACCAGTTCTTCTATGTACTTTTCTTCTTCCATCGTATGTTTGACGTATAATCATTCAAATAGTTTAATCCCTAGCCTTAAAAAAATCAGAGATTTTCTTCACGGCAATGTGATAAGATGCTTTCAGCGCTCCCTCAGAGGTACCAAGCAGGCGGCTGATATCTCCATATTTCAGTTCATCATAGTAGCGCAACTGGAACACAGTGCGCTGAACGTCAGGAAGTTGTGAAACAGCCTCTTGCAACAACGCCTCTGTCTCTGAACCATCAAAATAGGGATCGGCCAACAGAGAACTTGCTACTGAGGGTAATTCGTCACTGACAGTCAAACGAAGTTTGTTTTTCCGCAACAGGTCGAGTGCCTCGTTGATGGCAATACGTGAGAGCCACGTGATGACCTTCGAATCTCCTCCAAAGTTATCGAGAGCGTTCCAGGCTTTCAGGAACGTATTCTGTACCACATCGTCCGCATCATCATGAGTGAGTACGATCTTTCTGACCTGCCAGTAGAGTTGTTCACTATACTGTCGGACACAGGCCTCAAACCCTTGACGTTGGGTCTTGGGGTCTAATAGCATCTGCCGGATCTGTTGGTCTTCGAATTTCTCCATCGTGATTACAGCGACAAGAATGGTTTCATCTTCCTTCGAACGACCTGGTCGTAACCATAGAGGTCTGGCCAGAATTCCAACTCACCAGTCTCAGGATTAGGATAGACAGTATAATAAATAATGTACACGGGTACGCGAGGGTTAATATCCCGATAAACAATAGCCTTCAGAGGCCTGGGGTCCTCTGCGTGTTCCTCCAGATACTCAAGTCCTCTGTCCGTCTCTGGTTTCATATCCATCGAGAGACGAATCTTGTCAAGGGTCCACTCGTCTGCACCCTGCAACAGGAAACAAGCCAGTTCGAGCGGTTTCTCAACTCTCACACAACCATGCGAGAGTGTTCTCCTTTCCCGTTTAAAGGCACCTCGGTTGTTGGTATCATGCAGATAGACACCGAAGTTATTGGCAAACCGAAAGACGATGCGACCAAGTGAGTTACCGGCCCCACCCTTCTGCCCGACACGTAGTCCGCCTCCTGTCAGTTGACTACTGGAAACTTTCTTGGGATCGAGGGTATCACCCTTCTGGCGGTCCACGATATAATATCGACGCTTGGCGAAATAAGCCGAGTCACCTCCATGCACAGCCACCTCGCCCTTCACAATCGACAGAGGGATGATCCAGTCTGGATTCACCTGCATGTGAGTAATCTCACTGTTTAACAACGGGGTCTTCGTAGGCACTGCGCCACAACAGATTTTCATAGGCAACACACTGTCAGGACAGATGGCCCATAACTGTTGGGCAGGGATATTCACCACCACCTGATGAGTCCTGCCTTCCGGCCTGGTGACCTGCCAACGGGAGCGTTCCATGTTTATAAGAATGGTAGAACGCTTTGCACTGTCTGTTGTCTGTTCAAGTTGTGCCTGTAAAGTCTTATAGAGCCTGTTGTCTGGTGCTGAGGTCTGCAGGTACTTCATCCTCTCTGATTCCGACAACTGCCGAAGGGATTCTTCATAGTCTGGTGCTGCCACCTCATAGTCAAAAAGGGTGGCATTGCCTCCTGTGACGGGTTTGGTATCCAAATGATTGAATACCCGGTCTGGCCTTATGAACCCATAGCGTTGCCCGACAGTATATCGCAGATAGGCCTTCGTCAGATGATACTCCAGACGGGGCAACACCTCGTTGATACTCTGCCCGACAGAGTCAAAGGAGAGTTGATGCGCGATCTTGAGGTCTGACTCAATCTCTGGCAAATAAAAAGCCATCGGATTCAAGCCGTGACTGGGCAACTCCCGTTGCAGATGAGCCAAGAGCACATCAGCATCCTCAGCCACCCCTTCCCTGGTGTACCATAGAGGGGCGTGAGTGTCATCGGCATAAAACTGGTGTACGGCTTTGTCCACCTCCCATTTAGAGGTGTCGGCATCTAATAAATGCGTCAGATACTTCACTTGTTCAGTGGTATCCAACGCATGTACATATGTTCCAAAGGCGGAATGGTCAGCCTCATCATACCCACGGTTTCCATTGGTACAGGAAGCCAGGAGCACAAGGACTGCCGCAAGACTTGTGGCTAACGGACGTAAACCCTGCGTACTACCTTGCCAACCTTGACGATGTAGCAACCCTTCGGAATATTAAGTTCGATCTTCTGCTCTGGACTGTCTATCCGCTTGTGCATCACGACATTGCCTGTGACGGTAACAATCTGAAGGACCTGTCCTTCTGCACCAGAAACGGTCAGGATGCCCTCACTGTAGACCACGTCCACCTCCTGCTCATCTGACAGTTCCATCACCCCGGCAAAATAGGCAGGAGCAGCACTGGCGGTCACAGGCACCAACCATAGTGGGGCCAGAGAGAAGGTAAGGATAAGTAAACGTTTTATCATACGCATTTAACTATAGTTTGGTGCAAAGATAGTTATTTTCCCTGAATTATCAAAACTTTTTCGACGGAAAATGCAATTTTAATCTCAAAAGAAGGGGTATTACACGTTGATGATGTCCATTTCATTCGTCAGACGCGTGTTTTCAAATACAACCTTAGCCTCTTCCAACAGTACGTTCTCGTCCTCATAGCGCGAACTGTAATGCCCCAAGAGCAACTGCCCCACACCAGCATCCCTAGCTACCATTGCAGCCTGTCGGGCGGTTGAGTGACAATATTTCTCTGCCGACTGGATCTTGTCTTCGCCATAGGTACTCTCGTGATACAGCGTATTCACACCTTTTACTTGCTCGTGCAGTGTTGGCATATAACGGGTGTCACTGCAGTAGGCATAACTTCTGGGGGGATCGGCAGGAGTGACCAGACGGGCATTGGGGATGACATCTCCCTCCGTCGTGGTCCAGTCTGCTCCCATCTTGATGTTATTGATCTGACTACGAGGGATGCCATAGGCCTCCAACATCTCCGGACGGATATGGGGCAACTGGGGCTTCTCACGGATGAGATAGCCGCAGGTAGGCATACGATGTTCGAGGGGGATGGACTCCACGGTGATACTGTTATCTTCATAGACGACTGCATGCCGTGAGGTATCTACGGCATGGAACACCACCTCATAACCCAGATCGTGGGTGAAGAAGGCAATCTGGTCGTGCAGCATGGGTCCCAAGGCTTCAGGAGCATGGACATGCAGAGGGGCTGTCCGCCCTAACAGACCAAATGTGGAAATCATGCCTATCAAACCAAAACAATGGTCACCATGCAGATGGGAGATGAATACGCGACTAAGTTTGGCAAAGTGCAGATGACTCTTCCGCATCTGGGTCTGTGTCCCTTCCGCACAATCAAGCATCAACAGTCTCTCCCTCACCTCCACCAACTGCGAAGAGGCATTATGACGAAGGGTTGGAAGTGCACTCCCACACCCTAAGATATGTATCCTGAAAGGCTCCACTCCTATTTTAGATCTTATTGAACTCGTCGCTGGTCTCTTCCAGTTCCAGTCCGTGCAGATCGACCTTGGGCTTGGGCTTCCAACGGCTGTACTCGAATGTCTCTGTCTCATCACGGGGTTTACCCAATGTCCTGTAAGCCAACGTGTCTGCACCAAGAGTGAGTATCTCATAGCGGTTCAACTCCTCCTCGTCGCCACCGCCTTCACGCATGAGTTCTATCTCCAGTTCACCATTAAAGATCTTCCAGGTGCGATAGACAATCACCGACTGGTCGATGCTCTCTGCCACTCCACCCTCTTTGATGCGGATGCCAATCTCTGCACTACCGTCGATGGGGTCTGGCATCACCCAGTCACCCATCAGTGTGTTCAGATTGATCACCAGCAAGGCATTCTGCCTGGCAGAATCGGCAACCACAGCCACACGGTCTGTTACCTGAAGGCCACCAAACACTTTACCATCCTCCTGGGCTTTGGTCAGACTCAGCGTCAGGGTATCTCCGTTGTCGGTAGTCATTTCCAACGTGTTCATAGCCGTTCCGTCAGTACAGATGCCATAGATGGTCCGGTCTCTCAAAATCACGTTTTCCTTCTCCGTAGTCTCAGGAGTCTCCTCTCCCTGTGCATGTTGTTTATTACCTCCACAACTCAGCAACATCATAGTGGCTGATGCCACACTCAGAAAAAACAGTCTTTTCATATCATTTAATTTTTAAACATTTTTGCTTCTTGCCACAAGGATTCCATCTCGTCGAGACTCATCTCTGTCAGGGGTTTACCAATCTTGATGCTGTGTGCCTCGATATAGTTAAACCGCTCAATAAACTTCCGGTTCGTCATTTCCAAGGCATTGTCCGGATTCAGTTTATAGAGCCGCGCGGCGTTGATAACAGAGAAAAGGAAATCACCCAGTTCTTCTGTAGATCGTTCTTTGTCGTCTTTGCCCAACTCCACCTCGAGTTCGTCCAGTTCCTCACGCACCTTCTGCCAGACATCCTCACGCTTCTCCCAGTCAAAACCGACGTTCCTGGCCTTATCCTGGATCCGGTAGGCCTTGATGACACTGGGCAAAGCCGCAGGAACGCCCGATAAGACACGCTCATTACCGTCCTTTTCCTTCAGTTTGATCTGTTCCCAGTTCTGCAGAACCTGTCCCACGGAAAGGTTTTGATTGTCTAAGGAATCTTGGAATATAGGATTTTTCTCTTCGGAATCTAACTCCTTGATTCCCTGATTCCTTGGACTATTTTCTTCCGTAGGCACGAAAGGCAGCGGTTTCGGGTCTTCGGCCTCAATCTGTGAAGGATGATAGACATGAGGATGACGGGTGATCATCTTCCGGGTCAGGGCATCACACACATCGGCCATGTCAAACTGTCCTTTCTCCTCAGCGATCTTCGCATAGAAACAGATGTGCAGAAGCACATCCCCCAGTTCCTTGCAGATGTCATGGATATCGTTCTTGATCAGGGCATCGCAGAGTTCATAGGTCTCCTCGATGGTATTGGGTCGCAGGCTCTCATTGGTCTGTTTCTTGTCCCACGGACAATTGGCCCTTAACGCATCCAATACGTCAAGAAACCGTCCGAAAGCCCGCATTTTTTCTTCTTTTGTATGCATAAAAACTAAATTATTGGGGCAAAGATAATACTTTTTGGTGGATTTTTAGTAATTTTGCAGCGATTTTTGAAAATAATTAAATATTAAGCATGGAACTTGCAAGTAAATACGACCCAAAAGAGGTCGAATCGAAATGGTATCAGTACTGGCTCGACCACAAACTCTTCGCCAGCAAACCCGACGGACGTGAACCCTATACGATAGTCATCCCACCGCCCAATGTAACCGGTGTGCTCCATATGGGCCATATGCTCAACAATACGATTCAGGACATCCTGGTGCGCCGTGCCCGTATGGAGGGTAAGAACGCCCTTTGGGTTCCTGGCACTGACCACGCCTCGATAGCCACAGAGGCCAAGGTGGTGAAGAAACTTGCAGAACAAGGTATCAAGAAGCACGATCTCACCCGTGAGCAGTTCCTTGAGCATGCCTGGGACTGGACCCATGAGCATGGGGGCATCATCCTGAAACAACTCCGCCGTCTGGGTGCCAGTTGCGACTGGGATCGGACAGCCTTCACGATGGACGAGAAACGCTCTCAGAGTGTCATCAAGGTGTTCGTCGACCTCTATAACAAAGGCCTCATCTATCGTGGACTCCGTATGGTGAACTGGGATCCCAAGGCTCTCACTGCCCTTTCCACAGAGGAGGTCATCTACCGCGAGGAGCAGAGTCATCTGTTCCATCTGAAGTACTACGTAGCGGATATTGAAGATGGAACATTGAACATTGAACAACTTCAGGCCGACGGCAATGTAGTCCACAAGGATGCCAAGGGATATTATGCAGTGGTGGCCACGACTCGTCCTGAGACCATCATGGGTGATACGGCCATGTGTATCAACCCCAAGGACCCGAAAAACCAGTGGCTCAAGGGGCACAAGGTCATCGTACCTCTGGTGAACCGCGTGATTCCTGTTATTGAAGACCGCTATGTGGATATCGAGTTCGGTACGGGTTGTCTGAAGGTGACTCCGGCTCACGATACAAATGACTATATGCTCGGTAAGACGCACAACCTTGAGACCATCGACATTTTCAATCCTGATGGTACCATTTCTGAGCAATCACCCATCTATGTCGGTATGGATCGTATGGACTGCCGCAAGCAGATTGCCAAGGACTTGCAGGAGGCCGGCCTGATGGAGAAGATTGAGGATTACACCAATAAGGTTGGCTACTCTGAGCGTAATCCTGACACAGCCATCGAGCCACGTCTGTCGATGCAGTGGTTCCTCTCTATGAAGCATTTTGCCGAGATTGCCCTGCCGCCAGTGATGAACGATGAACTGAAGTTCTATCCAACCAAGTATAAGAACACATACAAGAACTGGTTGGAGAATATTCAGGACTGGTGTATCTCACGTCAACTCTGGTGGGGACATCGTATCCCTGCCTACTATTACAATGACGCCAACGATTTCGTGGTGGCAGAGACACGTGAACAGGCCCTGCAGATGGCCCAGCAGAAGGATCCGAAGGTGACAGATGCAGACCTGCGTCAGGACGAGGATGCCCTCGACACATGGTTCTCATCTTGGCTCTGGCCCATCTCCCTCTTCGACGGTATCAACAACCCCGGCAACGAGGAGATCAAGTACTACTACCCCACCAGCGACCTCGTGACTGGCCCGGATATCATCTTCTTCTGGGTGGCCCGTATGATCATGGCCGGTTATGAGTATATCGGCGACATGCCTTTCAAAAACGTGTACTTCACAGGTATCGTTCGCGACAAACTAGGCCGTAAGATGTCGAAGTCACTCGGTAACTCACCCGATCCTATCGAACTCATCGAGAAGTTTGGTGCTGACGGCGTGCGTATGGGTATGATGCTCTCTGCACCTGCCGGCAACGACATTCTCTTCGACGAAGCACTCTGCGAGCAGGGACGTAACTTCAACAATAAGATCTGGAACGCTTTCCGTCTGGTGAAGGGATGGCAGGTCGCAGATGTCGATCAGACTGGCGCTGCCAAACTTGCTGTAACCTGGTTTGAAGCCAAACTCAAGGAAGCCAATGCAGAACTGAACGACCATTTCTCGAAGTATCGTATCTCCGAGGCGCTGATGGCTGTCTATAAATTGTTCTGGGACGAGTTCTCCAGTTGGTATCTCGAGATGGTGAAGCCTGCCTATGTCAATGGCGAGGCCCAGCCTGTCGACCGTGAGACCTACAATGCAACACTGCGCTTCTTCGATATCCTGCTGAAAATGCTGCACCCCTTCATGCCATTCATCACAGAGGAACTGTGGCAGGCTCTCTACGAGCGTAAGGAAGGTGAGAGCATCATGCGTCAGGAACTGAAGATCGAGGAACCCACAGAAGATGAGAAGGTGGTCCTCAGCAACGTGGAGACCATCAAACAAGTCATCAGTGGTATCCGTACCGTTCGTGCCCAGAAGAACATCGCACAGAAGGAGAAACTGACATTGCAAGTCATCAACTCAGAATTGGCAGGAACCTACAGCGATGCCGTGATGAAGATGGCCAACCTGGAAAGCATTGATTCTGTCAGCGAGAAGGCATCAACAGCCAGCACCTTCATGGTGGGCACTACTGAATATGCCGTACCTTTGGGCAACATGATCGACGTAGAGGCCGAAATCGCCAAGATGGAGGCTCAGTTGCAGCACCTTGAGGGCTTCCTCGCCGGTGTCAAGAAGAAACTCTCCAACGAGCGTTTCGTAGCCAACGCCCCAGAACAGGTGGTCGCCCTCGAACGTAAGAAGCAGTCCGATGCCGAAGAGAAGATTGCCTCTCTCCAGGCTTCCATCGCCTCACTCAAGAAATAGGAATTCATCATGAGGAAGCACTTTACTGTTGCAGGTCATGGTTTTATTGTGGATGCGGAAGATTCCATGTTCACAGAAATGAAGCAGTACGAGCCGTTCATGGATGAAAAGGAGGATAACACTCTTTTTACCCTTCGTATCCAGAAGTCAGATACACCTATTATATATAAAGAGTATCATAGGCAGGAGGACGAAGGACTGTCAATCATTTGCGGCGAAACACCTGAGGGGAATACGGTGCTCGAATACCAACTCGGGAATAAGGTCATGGGGTGGCTGGTATGCAGTCACAACTACAAGGAAGGAAAAGTCTATTATACAGGAGGTCAACGGCTTTTTATGGTTAATAGCGGTCTTATGATGATGTACACTTTCATCACTTCTGACAAGATGACGACTCTCTTCCACTCTTCCGTAGTCAGTTATCAGGGCAAGGCCTATATGTTCCTTGGCAAAAGCGGAACCGGCAAGAGTACCCACTCGCAACTCTGGCTCAAACATATCGAAGGGACGGAACTGGTCAATGACGACAATCCGGTGGTCCGCATCATCGATGGCGAGGCCCGTGTCTACGGATCACCTTGGAGTGGCAAGACACCTTGCTATAGGAATGTCGATTACCCCATTGGTGGCATCGTCAAACTGAAACAGGCACCCCATAACGAAATCCGTCGTATGAAACCCATTGAAGCCTACATTACCCTTGCCATGAGCATCTCAGGCATGCGCTGGAAAGAACAAATGGGCGACGGCTTACATGAGACAGAGAATCAACTGACATCAACTATTCCCGTATGGCATCTGTCTTGTCTGCCTGATCAGGAGGCGGCAGAGATATGCAGCCAGGCCATCGTAAACAAAGAATAAAAGGAACAACAAATATGAGACAAAAGAAAGGACTTGTACTTCGCGACGTATGTGGCGAGAAAGTGATTATCGGAGAAGGGCTGGAAGCCGTTGACTTCGGCCGTTTGATGTGTTTGAATGAAACAGCCGCCTTGTTATGGGAGAAGGCTTCGGAAATAGGTGACTTCACCATAGAAGACCTTACCAGGGTTCTATGCGAGGAATATGAAGTGTCGGAAGAAGAAGCCCTCCAAGATGTGACGGCGATAATAGAAAAGTGGAAAGAGACAAACATTATTGAATAAAAAAAGTCTGCAGCGTGCTGCAGACTTTTTTATTGATTACTCTTTCTTCTTTAGAAAGTCTTCCCAAAGACGATATAGAGAAATGTTTTTAACAGGATGGTAGCGTCCAAGGCCCACGAACGATTTTCCAGATAGTCAAGGTCATACTGAAGCCGTATAAGCATCTTCTCCATCGTGTCAGTATAACCATTATAGAGAGTAGCATAACTCGTCACACCAGGACGGATCTGATAGAGCATATAGTAACGGGGATCCTCCTTCTCTATCAACTTGATGTAATAGGCCCGTTCCGGACGAGGTCCGACAAAGGCCATGTCGCCGATAAACACATTCCACAACTGCGGCAGTTCATCGAGATGATGCTTCCTGAGGAAACGCCCGATCTTGGTCAGACGGGGATCCATATGACCATCCTGAAGCAGCATGGGCTTCCCGTGCTCCGCATCCATCTTCATCGAGCGGAATTTATAGATGGTAAATGGGCGCCCAAAACGCCCAATCCGTTCCTGTTTGAAAATGGCAGGTCCACCATCTTCACGCTTGACAGCAATATAACAGAACAAAAACAACGGCGAAAAAGCAATCAGCGCCACCAAAGCAGCGATACAGTCAAGAATCCGCTTAGTATTGCGCTCGAAAGCGCTCATACCATCAGCAATATACCGTATTTCAGTTTCTTTATCCGCCTTTATTTCACTCATTGGTTACCTGTCATTCCTTTTCAAGGGTGCAAAGTTACAAAAAAAAAATGGAACACCTTCAACTATGGGTGGTATTTTTTATTTTGAACACTTTTTCTACACAGATTTCAGTTGCGTGACCGCCAATATAGGTAAATTTATTCTTCAGCATCTCACGGGTCTTCTGGCATTCCTCCTCAACATTCATGGTCAGGATGCGTTCTATCACCTCATCTTCTGTCGTCTGTATTCCACCTGGCATTTCCGTCCTGAAATCGATATTTACACCGCGCCTCACAGCATAAGTATCGTAATCATAAGCAAAACAAATGACGGGCCGTTCCAGAATGGAGAAATCCGTGATGCAAGAAGAATAGTCAGAAATCAGGATATCGCTCACCATAAACAAGTCATTGATAGTAGGATATGATGAGAAGTCGCGGACGAAAGCATTGAACTCTACTCCTAACAATTGCGTCGTATAATGGTGTGTCCTAAATAACAAGACATAATCACTTTTCAACTTCTCCTCCCATTTTTCCAAATGGATCGGCGGCTTCAACGAATAAGTTTTTCCTTGATCGTCACTGTCCCTCCATGTAGGAGCATACAGTATTATTTTCTTATCCAGAGGTAGGCCTAACTGATGTTTCAGTTCCAAGATCCTACTGTCTGTCACATGATAGAGTGCATCATTCCGAGGGAGTCCACTTGCCAGCATAATATGTTCTGGAGCATTGAAACTCTGCATCAAGAGCCGTTTGTTCCATTCACTTTCATAACAGAAGAAATTCAGATGACTGAAATCAAAGTCATTGCGCCCTGGCACACCATTTCCCACCGCATTCAGCGACACGCCATGCCATGTGTTCAGATAAATACAATTCTTTTTCTTATAACGCAGACTGCGCTCTATATTCACACTGGTAATCCAATAGTGGGCTTTCAGCGACAACCAGAAATAACGAACAGAGTCGGCTTTCACCTTCATAGGATGGCCTGGTATTTCTGTGTCCATATCCTCCAGAGCCCAGACGAGTCTGTAATCCTTGAATGACGGCAGACTGATCATATACTCGTAAATAGCCTTCGGACTGTCATTGTAACGACGCCCCAAAGCACTGAACAGCACCATCTTGTCGTCTGTCTTGACAAACACACCCCACAGACGCATCAAACAACTGGCAAGCACCCTGAAAATTTTCGAGAGGCTGCTATGATGCTTTAATTCATAATCTATCTTCGCTCTTACACCTTGCATACTAATATTACCTTCTTGATTATCATATGAATACCACAACTATCTTCCCCATAAATCATTTAGCTTTACCTTTAAATATGTCATATGAGCCTTCATCCATCTCATGGCAAAAGTAGTATAAAAAACTTTCCAACCGTCCTTTCTCAATTCGATATCCAAGCCAAAGTCCCTGCGTAAGATGGTCCTGTCTGTAGCCAGTGAAGTCCACCGATGAAGTATCACATTATTCTTGGCATTGGTATCATGAACCACTTCCACCCAGTAAGGTTTCTTTGTCTTTATTCCTATTACATCACAATGGGGGTGACGATACACGTTTCCATGACTACCATAACCATATACTGTCCTGATGGGTTTGTCACCACTGATGGATTCTATTAAGGTGATAAAATGATTATTTTTATACTTCACATGATTGGCAATCTGGAGATCCTCAAAATACTGCAAACCGTCATGCATCGTGATGAATGTATCTCTGGAATACTCACAAGTATGATCAGAGACGGCCTTCATGAAATCTGCACTCAGTGCATCGTCATTGTCCAGATAAGTGGTCGATACGACACAATGGTCAAGAGTGGATGTTTTTAAAAGCAGATCTTTGATGACCGCCTTCTGAAAAGCTCCTACAAAATGAATACCCACAGAACTTGGCACCACGACTGGTTTAAAGGCCGGAAGGACTGCTTTATACGCTTCAATCTTCTTCTGATAAATGTCTGGTGTTGACTCGTCAAAAAGAACTATCCATGAAAAATCCTTAAAGACCTGGTTGCAGATACTGGGCAGACAATAGGTCTCAAACAACTGGAATCTTTTTTCCAGCCATGCCTCTGAGCGTGTGGATTGATGCAGTCTGTCCTCTCTCCACAATTTCAGATTAAAACGAGTAAGAATATAATGAAAAACCTCCATTTACCTACTGTTTATGGCACGCTCACAGGCCTCCGCCAACATCATGAGATTCTTTTCCTTGGAGAAATTTCCGATTGAGAAGGCGAGTCCCTTACTACCCATCTCTTCGAGAACATGATAAGACTGCTCGAAAGCCTTGCCCATCACCGATGCTATTTGTTGCGCATCATCAGGCTCCACCACCCATCCTGCACCACTCTTCTCTATACACTCTGCCGTATCACTGTCGTTATCTACACTAGCGATAACAGGCTTCGCAGAAAACAGATAGGCAGCCAACTTACTGGGGACGGAATACCTCGCAAAGCCTTTCTTTACAGGGAGTAACAACACGTCAGCCTTGGCCTGTGTCTCTGGCACCATTCCTGCTGGCACATCCCAAAACTCTATCGTGCAAGCATAGCGCTTGGCCTTTCGCTGCAGATTTTCCTTTGCCGGACCAGAGCCAGCGATCACCAGTCTGGCATCTTTCAATGCCGCTTGCGCAAAAGCCTCAAACAAAATCTCAATGCCTGCTAGTGGTCCGACATTCCCAACATACATAAAAGTGAAGAGTCTGTCTTCTGACTTCAATACCTGATGCTGGGTATAATTGATAAACGGTTTCTCATCCTGCCAGTTTCTGACCACTACAAACTTCTTTCTATCTATCTGCCGTGTATCTGACAAATAGACAGCCATCTTCTCTGAATTCGTCTGTACCCAGACAGCATGAGACAATGCGAAATGGTCTAATGGCGACAGCACCAGCATGATCATCCACTTCAGCCATTTGAAGTCTGGTAGTTTGGAGGCAAGTGATTCTGGATAGACATCTTGTACTGGAGTGACATAGGGTATCTTGTACTGACAGAGCGCCTTGGCGACCAGACTGACACCGAACAGATGCCACGAGTCATTATACACAAAATCAATCTCCTCATGATGTCGTCGAATATACTTGGCGCACCAAAGTCCATGACTGATACTCTCACGCATTCTTCCGATTGGAGATGATACAGGACAGGTATATGAATCAAACTCTATCACCTGAAATGGAAAACTTGCATAATCATAGTTTCCAAAAGCAAATCCCTTCGGCCTTGTCGGGTGAGGGCGCAGTACTGTCACCTGATAGTTCTGAGAAAGTTTCATGGCCAGATCAGTCTGAAGTCGGGCAGACACCACCGGCTCCGGATAAAACACGCCACACACAAACAACACCCTCTTTCTTTCCATTTATGGCTGCTTCCCTGTTTCAAGACGAACTTTGATCTTCCATCGCTGGTTCGTCAGTTTTGCAAAAGGTTTCCACAAGGCCTCTGAGGGAAACATCTGCGCCAAGAGAAAATCTCTATAGATATCAGTGAGAGCAGTTGCCAAGGCACCGCGTTCTCTGAAAGTGTATCTGGAATCCATTGAGCCAAAGTTTCCCGTCTCCAAGGTTTCCTTGACAAGGAATATTCCTGCTTTCTCATGAGGAGGCATCAACAAATAACGATAATCCAAGCCCAGCACATTCTCCAGAATCCACATCACGGCTCCTGCAAACTTCTTCATTCCAAGATGACCGACCGTCTTGTAGAATTCCTCTTTCTCGGCATCAGAAAAGCCTTGTTTCAGCAGATAATAATAGTCAATGAACTGTCTCAGTCCGATGCCTTCATTAAAGAAATGACGCATCATGTGCGACAGCAGGAAGATGGCATTGAAACCTTTCGTCGGTGTACATACATGTTCGCCCAGCGCAGAATTAACATTCGCAAACTGCTCTGCCTGATGACTTTTATAATAATTCTGCAAGCGTCTGTTGTGCAAAGGACTTGACATCTGCGAAGGGAGATAATGTACTTCAACGGCCACATCCTTATATATCGGGAAGTCTATGTGATGATATTGTTCAAATGTTCCCGGTGTTTTTGAGTGTACAAAATCCGTGATGGCCTTGCGCGTACCCTCCACCCAAATATCAATATCACCAACTATCCGGCTCTCTGGTACAGGATACATCTGAGCAAGTCCCTGCCCTTTCAGGATACACGACCTGAAACCAGCCTTTTCAAACATCTCCGAGAGTTTTACAATTCTTCGGTTTGCCACTTCGAAACGTCTTCTCTTCTTATCCGTTGCATAAAACCAACTCAACAGTTCCTTCTTCTCAACGAGTTCCGGATATTGTTGACGGCAGAGTTTCACACCTTCATAGACCACTCCCACAATTGCCTGTTTGGCAGCAAACACCTTCAGATCCTTCCAGTCAATAGACTTGACAACCTCCTCTGAAGCACTTTCTCCCTGAAGGGTGCTTCTGAGGAATGACAATATAGGCGTATTTAAAGATAACATATTTTCATTATAAATGCTGTTCCCGTATCCACGATGACAAAACACTGTACGATTCTTCGTGATTCTCCCAGGAATTACTTTGAATGTTCGAACTGGCACCTTCCAAATGTGTGACTTTCAACTTTGGCACATAATATATTGGAATTTCCAACTGGTAACATCGATGAGCCAGATATAATTCCTCATTGTATAAGAACATCTCTTCATGAAAAATGGGACTTAGTGCCCGCGATGCCTGATACGTCAGTATGATAAATGAGCCATGAGTAGAAAACACCTTTACCTTTCGACCTCCATTCAGTTTGGTCCAGATGACCACCATTTCCCTCAATATGCGGTTAAAAGCAAACGCGATGTTCATCAACACATTGCTTTTCCACTGGTAAGACAGGTCAAGAAGTTTAAAATAAAGCCCGACTCTAAATGGCAGATGAGGATTCTGACGATGCCCATTCTCCATTCTGACATCTGCGGCATAAACAGCCTTCTGCTCTTCCAGTTGACTCAAACAGGTGATGTCCCTGATGATAATATCAGAATTGGAAAGAATGAGGTAACGATACTGATAATGATCCATGACATACTGGCACCCAGAATTATTCCCGGCCCCAAACCCTTTATTGGGTACAGGAATGAAATCTGCATCATATTCTTTAGACAATGCCCGACAAGCCTCCTCTGTTTCTTGATTAAAGAAACTGTTGACAACAATAACACGGTAACTAAATGACAATGTCAAGGTAGAAAAGAACTGCCGCAACACATCTATGTTCCTATATACCAACACAACGAAGACAAGTTCGTAATATGGTTTTTCTATTTGATTCTTGCTAACAGCCATGGTTTGATTGTTCTATCCACCCAACTGATCATACCACCCAAAAGACGATGTCTTTCACAAAACCACTTGAAATGTCTCCAATAACGGATATACCACTCTACCGTGTTGTGGGGCCAGGTTTCAAAATAGGGGTTCTTTTCAATATTTTCTTCAAAAAAAGAATACTTTACTTGATTCGCATAAAGAACATACGACAGACAGGTCTGATCTCTACCGGAATAGTTAACAACATGGTAAAACCAGTCTTCCATCAGTTTCTTTCCTAATTCACTATGATGATGACGCAGGATAATCTTATTATCCGACAGTCCTGCATGCTCTGGCATGCCTGCTTTTTTGTAATCCTCAAATTGTCTCTTCAATTGAGCAGGATCGGCATTTCCCCGCCTTAAACACCTTTTAATCTCCACAAAGATGCAATTATTACGCGGATGCCGAAAATTCATCATGACTAAATCCTTTGATATGTATTTATGGAGGAAAACGCTGATATCACCTTTTATCATGATGGAACCATCAACATAAAGTGAATAATCATAGTCCTTTAATTCTGTATATGGATACAATAGTTTTATTTTCCTGTTTTTTAAAGATGGGGGCTCCCCATTTGTATCTACCTTAACAATCTTCCATACCTTTGAATGAATCTTGTTAGAATCGGTATAACAGACAAAATCGATTTCTTTTGGCACTACAACAGGATCCTTCAACCAGTCATAGTCATTGAAGATGGCAGTATAGACGACGATCTTGTTCATGTCAAATCTCTAGCAACTGGTAACTGGCCCAAAGCACATCTGAAGTACTCTTAAAGAAGAAAAAACTATTGAATAGAATATATACAATAGCACAGGCGAACTGCCATGATGACGACTTGATATACTGAAGTGTGTTGGGTAATATCAGAAATGTCATATTTGTAAAACACATCGCGATACGGCTTGTCAGTCCGAAACCCATGCCTGCAGTATAGACAATCACACCAAGTACCATAACCACAGACAGAAGCCGGTTAATACCCTCCTCAAAGAAATGTTCCCGCATGACAACAGCCCTAAAGAGGAGAATGGCAGACAGTAATGCGGGCATCTTCCAACTGGCCCCTTCATAATTATCTGCATTAAGTAGATAATAAGAATAACCAGGGATAACATATTCCACGAACAGCGGCAAGAACAACTTAAACCCTATAATCACCGTTACAGCAATCATCATCAAGACCAACAATAAAAACCGCCAGTTCTTGATTCCGTACAAGAAATAGACTGGAAGAAATATGATGGATGACATATGTATTGAGAACGCAATTCCACTAAACAGCAGGAAAGGGATCATTTTCCTGTTGATAATAAAAGGAAATGCGAACAAATAGATGCTGATTGCTATGAATGCCCTAAGAATAAATAGAGACTGAGGGAAGGAATCTGTCATAAATATAAAGACAGAAACCCATAATAACGGAGAATACTTCTTTACCGTAAAATAAACCGAAGATAGAATAAAAGCACTTGTCAGGAAGAATAAGATCTGAGAAGATTGGAACAAACTTGATAGAACCTTTATGACAACCGCAAACCCGATTTCCGTCTTCAAGGACTCGTAACCAATACTAACGACCCTACTTAGCGACACCTGCTTGGCTTCATCAAAAGCCTTTGCATAATCAGGGATATCTGAGAGAGTCATCGGATTCTTAAACGCATGAAAAAAGAATATCACACTAAGAGAAAGTATTAGATATATATGGAGTCGGCTATCAGACAAAAATGATACAGTTTTCTGCTTAATAGGCATAAATGCATATTCTGCAACATTAGTATATGCTGCAACAGCAATGAATATTTCTATGACAAATAAATAATAAAATAGATGCATAATCTATTGATGGATTCCAAGCATATCCAATATACCAAACCACCTAGTCATCGTTTTATCCAAATCATAATAATGCGATCTCTTGATGGCTCGTTTTTGGATACTCTCACGAAGATTCTTATCATCTATTAATTCTCGAATACAACAAGCCATAGCAGCCACATCATCCGTTGGGCAAATAACACCTGCGTTCTCATTTATAATCTCTTTTTGGCGCCCATGATAATCGCAGGCAATACAAGCACAGCCTTGTGACATGGCTTCGATCAGAGACATTCCAAAGCCTTCACAACGACTACTCATAACATAGATTTCCGCCTCCTTGTACAATTCTAGAATGTCTTTTCTGAAGCCCACAAATTCCATTTGCTTTTCAACCCCCATAGAATGTACAATTTCGGACAATTCCTGCAAGTCCTTATCTTTACCTCTTCCGGCAATACGCAAACTCCACTCTGGATAGTCTGGAGCAATTCTACCCCAGGCTTTAATCAAAACATCAAATCCTTTCAATTTCCAATCATAGAGCCTTCCTACTGCCAAAATCACATTCTTGGAATGATTCTTTTCAATTATTTGCGAAAATGCCAAAGGGTTAGGAAGTATGAAAACATTCTTGAAGTACCGGATTGCAATATCCTTGTCTGCCTGAGTCAGAACAGTAACTCCATCATAAAATTTATTAAGAAAGAACTTCTCAATTTTCAGCCTAAGAGACATCGGCAATGTCTTAGGTGTTTCAAAAGCATTGTGTTCTGTATTAATAATAGGAATACCCAAAGGTTTGGCAACCAACAATAAACACATAACCCACGGGAATAAAACACCTATGGCCAAATCAGGCTTTTCTTTTTTCAGTAGTGTGTAGAGTTTCAGTACAAGTCTTGCATACCTCACAAAATAATTGCCATGAATAAAGAAGGAATGGGTAATAACGCGCTCTGGTAAATAATAATCATTAGGGACATCTCCCTCACATGTTACAATATGAACTTCATGACCATATCTTGCAAAGCCTTCTGCCCACAAGGATGCGACTCGTTCAGCACCACCATCGGCTAAATGATGAACACACAAGAATATCTTCATTTGCGAAAGACTCTTCTAAGGACTAATGATTGAACGTACTCTCTGTCTTTCTTCTTGAGGACGAATAAATAAATAGAGGTCACTAATAAAAATTCTATCACGACGAATAACAGAATAAGCGACCATAAATGCTCCCCACTCCATTTCAAAAGAAATGGCTTAAACCATGTAATGAATAAAGCAACAACCAACACCACACAAAATGGTAGATAAACTTCTCCAGCAAATATCTTCAAAGGAAAGTTGAATTTATAAGTTGCCAATAATACTACACATACTTGATTTAATATCTCAAAAAATGTCATCGTTCCAAAAACAGTCCAAAACGGAAAACCTAAATAAAGGAGTAAAATAGAACATGGTATGTTTAAAGTCATTATACATAATTCCATGATCTGATAATATTTCATTTCTCCTATGGATGAGAAAAAGAGATCAATCGATGTGTGCATTGTCCGAAATAAGTAATAGAAACTGATGACTGTTAAGAAAGGTACGACATACTCAGGTACACTACCTAACCATAAATCAATTATTTTGTTGGAAAAGATGACAAGAGGAAACATAAACAACACATAAACAGATAATGTTGTCTTTGCATTCAAATATAACAAGCCATAGAATTGTTGCTTATCGAATAAAGATGCAGAAGCATTTGTCTGAGGTTTAAACGCAACCGAAATATTCCCAACAAGAACATTTACCGCACTCATCATTTGATAAACAACGGCTCGCGCTGCATTCACAGCCACCCCACCCATTAAATTCAGCAAATAATTGACTCCTTCATGTGCTATTGCGAATCCCGTATTACCCAAGAAATTCCAGCCTGCAAACTCTCCCATCTCCTTTACCAAAGAACGATCCCAGACTGGACGTATTCTCACCTCTTCAAACTTCATAAACGAATAAACTGCATTCAACAATAACGTAATTACAGCCACAACCAACATCAACAGCGCATAATTAACCAACTGTTCAAAGGGACCGACAGAAATAAGAAAAATAATGGCTAATCGCAACAGACTATCTATAATAGAGAAAAGGGAGAACACATCCATTCGTTCATTTGCTATGATGATGGCATCAAATGGCACTGTCAGCATAGATACAATGGCTGTAAAAATGGAAACTTGAAAGACTATCTTTGCTGCTTCAAGATGATTGGGAGGCAAATTCAGATGAATAAATGCGTACAATCCTGCACTTTCAAGCAAAATTAAAAAGATCAAGGACAAAAGCAATTGAATCGCGACTCCGACATTGAACACTCTAGTTAATTTTCGGCTGTCGCCCTGCCCCTTCGTATAATTCAGAAAACGTTGTATGGAAGAAGAGAAAAAAGTCCTCAGAGAATTGAACATGACAACAATCCCTCCAACGACGTAATAAAGGCCGTAATTATCAACCCCCAGTTTCTCCAAAAGCAGACGAGAAGCATATAGACCAATAAAAATGGTCACTATGCTTCTAAGCATCAGGAAAAAGGCATTAGAAATAATACGAGCCTTGTTTACCATTTCTCAAAGAAACTAAGACTTCAAATCCAGCCAACTGCCCATGATATCATTCCACTCTGGTGGAGTAAACTCGATGATACCTGCCCAAGTATAGAATGTCATTTCGCCGAAATAGACTTTGTCATTAATAATATAGAAGTCCACCCTTACCTGGGGTATTCCCTCTGACAATTTCTCAGCATACTCGATTATCTCCTTGGCCTGTGGTGGTATCTGCACTGGTTTCTTGGAATTCTTATAATAGGCATACCAAGGCAGATGATTGAAGTCACGGTCATAGTGATCGTTTGTTCGGAGTTCAAAATCACTGTGAGCGATACCCGTACAGATGGTAAACACTTTACAGACTCCATTCATACAAGTCAGTTTATACTCAAATGACTCTGGCTTACCCAGGGAGTCAATATAGGGCTCTGCTATAATCCTTGGTTTGATATCTTTGTACACCCACTCACGCTTGTTCCAATAGTAGTTCTTACGGAGTTCTTTATTAAAGAATTGGCGAGCCTCCTCCTGATCGAAGTTGCTCTTATCCTTGCAGATCCTGAAGCCACCTGAATCATGCGTACACTTCAAGACGAACTGATCAGGAAGTTGGTCGAAATCGATCTCATCGAAATGATCCCAGACACCTAACAGAGGGATAATCTTGTCACTACCAATCTTTTCCGACACATACTTCTTCACTTCACATTTATCAGCCAACTTGGTGTAAAGAGGACGACGGTCATGTAGTTTCAGCCAGTTCAACTTCTCTGTAAAATTCTGCGGATGTTTCAGATTCGGCCATTCATGCAGATGCAGATAATAATAGCATTTCAGATACAGTTCTGCCGGCCACAGCCGGGCCGTCAGCACCATCAAGTAAATACCAGCCATCTCTGGCTCCTTCAAAATCTTACGTAAGTATTTCATCTTAGTTTATTTTTGGTTGAAAATGATAACAGGCGACGCCAGGCGCTGGCTCTCTGCCCACTCGTTCAGATGATAGAGGGCTGTCTTGGGGGTCTTCCCGGAACGGCACACATAACAGGTCACATCAGCCAGACCGTCAATCAGGATATCACCATATTGACCAACTGCAGATGCATCAAGCACAATGAGGTCATAGTGTTCTTTAAGAATACTCATGGCTTTCTTCAGATTCTCATGAGCCAGCAAATCTGCAGGGTGAACGGAAGGTATCCTGCCTGGCACGAGAATGTCAGGTGCTCCGGAAACAGAAGCCTTCTTCACTAAGTCCAGAACTTGACAGATATCACTCTCGCCATTTGTTAATATACTGCACAAACCATTTCCTTCCTGAAGGTTAAATGCACGCGCTACTGAAGGATTGCGGAAGTTTATATCACATAACAGTACTTTCTTGCCCATCTCAGCAAAGGACTCTGCAAGATGGATGGCCATATATGTCTTGCCATCACCTGTCGCATTTGAGGTGACAAGCACGGTCTTTTGCCCCTCTCCCAATTGATGAAGCAGACTGGACCTGCAATAGACGAATGCTTCTTTTGTCTGAGATCCTTCTGAGGGAATCTCACCGCAGACTGGCAGACTGGTCAACCCACTCAAATCCTGGCTATCACTGATTGTGCCTTTCAACCATCTGCGAAGAGAGAATATGACAAATGGTAAAATAAGGCCTATTACCAATGCTAACAGCAAAACGATCTTCGTTCTCGGTTTAACTTTTCTGTCGTATTGAACCATGTCAATGAAACGACCTTTCTCCACTGTATTAATCAAGTCCATGGCATTCTCCTCGCGCTTTTGCAACAAAGACAAATACACACCTTCTTTGATCTTGCGCTGACGGCCAATCTCCGTTAGGGTTCTTTCTTGTTCCGGAGCATCAGCCACACGCCCCATATACCTGTTGTACTCACGCTCCAGGCTACTGCTGCGCAGGCGGAGAGACTCTATATCCCGCTTCAGGGCATTCTTAATGACTGGCTGGAGTTCATCAAGCATCGCTGTGACGCGAACCACCTGAGGCGATTTCTCCGTAGCACTCTTCAATAGGAGGTTCCGCTCTGTCACCAGACTATTATGACGGACTATCACAGTAACCACATCACCAAGCGTAGCATTTGAAGAAGAAGCAGGAGTAGCGTCTGAAGAACTTGCCGAGGAAGAAACCAACCCGCCGAGATTCACGGGTATAATCTCATATACATTGGCAGGATCTTCGACATACTCTTTCATGTAATTCAGAAGTTGAAGTTGTATGCCCAGCCCGACAATCTGAGACTCATAGCCACTCTTCTTTTTCATCACCTCTTCAGCATCCACCCTTGCATCTGTCACCTGATAACGTTTCTTATAACTTTCCAAGTCCTGATCACTGAGACCAAGATCCTGATCTACCATCGAGAGGCGTTCTTTCACAAACTGGTCATACTTGCTGACTTCCTTATGCTTTTCCTCTGTCGAAAATACATTGTATTCTTCTACCAGACGATTAATATAGTCGAACCCCCGTAAGACGCTCTCATCATTCATGGACAGGACTACGGTACTCGTTGCTTTTTTGGAGGCCGTACTGATGGCTACTCTTTTTGAGAATTGCTGAGCAGCGATAGTCGGGGGGATGATGATGACATCCATCTGATAGTCTTTCTGATAAGGTTTCATCTGCTCTGCCGTCAGTTCCTTATTCTCAGAAAGGACCAGATTGCCAATATTGGTAGAAATGGTAAACGGAAGAGTTGCAAAATGTTGTTCAGGAAGTTCTGTCTTGTTCTTTCCTGAGCGCACCTCTCCTTCAATGCTGAACCCGTCTTCTGACTTATAGACCGAAAGGCTGATGCTGTGTGAAATCATCGGGAGGCCGTCATCCATCATCTGAAGCATTTCCGGACTGACAGTCACATTGATAGGCTGGATCTTATAAGCCGACCTTTTTTTCAAGAATCCGTGAATGTAATATTGGGTATGAAGTCCGAGTTGATTGACAACGTTTCTGGCCAACAACTTCGAACTCAGAATCTCCTTCTCATTCTCGACGCCATTGGCCCCCCCGAGACTACTGCCCAACCCTAAAGGAAGTTGGCTCGACAATAATACGGCTGCACTGGAAGAACTCGAACTGCTCTTTTTCTCTATCACCAGGATCTTTCCCGTCACTCTGAATACCGGACGAGAAAAATAAATATAGAGAAGCCCACAAAATAGGCAAAGGACAACCGATAATGCGAACCATCTCCTATTTGACTTAAAATCCATCCAAATCTGGTGAACATCATATATTTTTTGTTTCTTCATAATCAGAAAAAAAACTATTTCCTTAAAATACTGACAAGCAATGTAGCCACCGATACCAGAATACTGGTAGCCGACAACCAGAGGTTGGTCATACTGCCGATAGTGGAGTTCTGAGCCTTGATCTTGTTCGGCTCCACATACAGGATATCATTCTGCTGCAGATTGTAATAGGGCGAGTTCACAATGTTGGCATCATTCAAGTTCAGGGTGTGGTAACTCTTGGTGCCATCTCTTTCCTCTCTGATAAGCGTTACATTGTTCCTGACGCCATATATGGTCAAGTCTCCAGCCTTCGCCAATGCTTCAAGAACATTGATCTTCTCACGTTCTATCGGGAATGTGCCAGGCTGATTAACCTCCCCCAAAACAGAAACTGAGAAACTCGTCATGCGTACCGTCACAACAGGATTCTCCGATTCCTTCAGATAGGGACTGATTGCATTAGTAATCAGTTTCTCCGCCTCGGTCTTAGTCATCCCACCTACTTTCAACTGACCGACAACGGGGAAATTGATCATACCCTCATTATCCACGAGATAGTTCTGGAGTTGAGTCTGAGAGGTAGGCGTCACCAAGTTAAACTGCTTAGCAGCCTCAGGCGTCGTGGTACTGACGGTGATGGTCAGCACATCCTTCGGCATGATGCGGGCATCTGCGAGATAACCTTGCACAGCCTTGTCCAACGCTTCTCGGTTCTGAAAATACGTCACATTCTTGGGGGTACTGCAGGATGTCAACAGACAAGCAGTAACTACAGCCAAGAACAAAAGAAGATGGTTCTTTTTCATATGATGATGATTATTTGTTTGCAAGTGAAGATAATAAGAGAGGGTCACCCTGTTTCTGCAGAGCGGCTGACATAAACGATTCAATGTCCTTTATCCTCATAATGCACTGATTCCCAGCCACATTACGCATTCCAAACATTGATATGGCATATAATACGCTGCAAAGTTACAAAAAAGAAAAAAGAATGAAGAATGAAGTATGAAGATTTTTCTGGGGCGGTAGCAAATTTTTCACTTTTCGCTCTTCACTTTTCACTTTTTTATGTACCTTTGCCCTCGAAATGGAAAGTAGCGAAGTCATCAGATGGTATCCCATGCGGGTCACATACCACCGTGAACTGAGGATCAAGGAACAACTCGATGCCTTGGGCATAGACAATTTTGTGCCCATGCACTACGACCTGTCAGACTCATCTGATGGTCCTCGTAAGACACTCGTTCCTGCCATCCACAACCTCATCTTCGTCCATGCTTCCCAAGAGACTCTGACCCATCTGAAAATGCATAGGAAAGAATTTGAACCTATGAGATATATGATGAGGATTTCTCCCGATGGACATAAAGAGTTGCTTTACGTTCCAGACCGTCAGATGGAGGATTTCATGAGGGTGGCATCCGCCCAAGACGCATCTGTCATTTTTCTTGACGCCAGAGACACCTCCAACATGGGCCGTCGTGTCCGTATCACCGTTGGTCGTTTCAAGGGTGTCGAAGGGGTCATCAAACGCATCAAGAAAAACAAATACTTCCTCATCCAGATCGATGGTGTGGCTGCAGTCGCCATCACCTATGTCCCCGCCGACTGTCTGGAACCCGTATAACGTGACTCCTTAAAAATAATTCCCAAAACAGCCAAGTGTTTCGGGAATTATTTATTACATAGTGTCCTATTTCAACAACCGCTATTCTTTAAGGCTCTTCAGATAGAGAACAAGGTCTGCGGCATTCACTTTACTATCATTATTCAGGTCTGCATTCTCTTGATACTCGCCTGACATAATGCAATTCACGATGGTCTCTACATCGACAGTCGGTATGACAATATCCATTTCCACGATTGGCGAGAACTTCTTCCAGCCCGCAGTGGATTCATACTTGGTCTTTGTGTCTTTAGGCACAGACAAAGTGGCTGTGGGAGGTGTCAGATTATCGCCGTTTTCAATACCAAATACATTCTCAGCAATGGCAAAGGGATTTGCAATATAAGAAACGACAGAAGTCAAGTCTTCAGTATTTCCAAAAGCATAGTCACCTATACTTGAAAGCGATGTAGGCAACTCTATGGTAGTTATTCCAAAACAATATCGGAATGCCGCCTCACCAATACGCTTCACGCTTGCAGGCAAGACAATATCTTTAATAACTGTATTATTATAGAAAGCACGATTTCCAATCTCCTCGATTCCCTCCTGAATGGTCAGAGCCTTAATGTTTACCTGGTAGAAAGCCCTGTCATCAATCTTCTTCACGTTGTATGTATTACCACCTATCGAAATGGTAGAAGGAATGGTTACTTCTTTATATATCAGAACAGACGCGTCTCCCTTCTTGACAGTGGCAAAATCTTCACCCGTTGCATATTCGTATGTAATACCTTCTACCGTGCTTTCCTTCAGTTCACCCTGATAGATATTAGAGAAGTTTTTCCACACATCGGCTGCTGCATAGACATCCTTCTTGCCGATAGGCACAAACAGATTGGCTGAGGTAAACACGTCAACATACTCGCCATCGACAACTTTTGAGTCCATGAAAACACTTTCGTCTATAGCACAGGGGTTATTCATGTCACTCACCACTGTCTTAAGATCACAATAACTGAAAGCCATTTCGCCGATATGCTTGACGCTTCCGGGAATAGTAACCTCCTCCAGATGGAAGCAATTAAAAAACGCATCATCACCAATAGATTCCACGGACGAAGGAATAGTCAACGATGCTAATGAATAGCAATACATGAACGCCCCATCAGCAATTTCCTTCACGGTATACTCTATACCATTATCTGTCAAGGTTGCAGGAATCTCCGCGGCAGCAGGGCTATCTGATGAAGTAAAAGTATGTCCCACCACTTTAGCAGTCTTTGCGCCAGTGTTGCATTCATATTTAATATTATTAATAGTCGTATTTATAGTAGCATACACGGTCACAGTCGTAGTATTCAAGGCATCTTGTGAGTCCGTTTTGGTTGCTTTCAAGGTATACGTACCTACTGCTGATGGTTTATACGTCATCACGACATCGCCGGATTTGCCCGGGTCGATCTTTCTGGTTGCCGTAGCAACTTTGGTCCAAGTAGACTCGCCCTCTTTTTGTACCCACAGATTAACAACCTGCTCAAAGGTCTCTCCATCATTGGTGACGTTAAGCGACACATCCATAGGATTCCCTGCCGAAGGATATTCGGGTACTGTGATACTGTTCACCGTGAATGAAGATTGTGTCTGGCGGACAGTCAACATCTTCTCTGTCACCTCTGCGACGAAGAAAGAAGTGTCATGATAAGGCACACAAAGGGTCCACGCATCATCGTCACTATATCTATACACCTGACAGATCTGATATTTGCCTAACTCCAACCCAGCACCAAAGGTTGCCTGCCCCGTAGTAGTGATACCTGGGTATATCTCCCCTGTTCCAAAGGCATCAGAAAAACTTGACACAACTCTTTTGATCTGATCATTCTGACAAAGTGCCCACCCCAACTGAATGTTTAAAGCCTCTGTGGGCGGCACATTATAATGGGCATAGACAACACCATCAAACTTCACCTCAGTGAAATCTGCGTCCTTGCTGGCGCGATTATAAGTGGCGGTTGTATTCTCTATGCTGCTTTCCAACTGGGGCGATAGCACTTCACCTTCAGTTGGGGGCTGTACACCTATCAGTGCATCCTGATAATATTGGAAGGCTTTGCCACTTGCACTGCCACCGATGCCCTGGCTGTCAGGATCAGCAAGCGACAACACGAAATAGTCATCGCTCATGCCACCCCATCCCCAGTTCATGTGGAAGAGACCTTTGCCATCATAGCCATCAACAATAAACTGGTGGCCTCCGACATCTGCCTGACCAGAATAAAGAACAGGACGCCCGGCAGCCAGTTCTCCATAGATGATATCCTCCCACTGACTCGTGGTAAAGACATCACGGTAGATGATGCGTATATTCTTGCTATAACCAAAAACATCGATTAAGACATTAGGATAAAGCCCAGCCTCTGATGCGTCCAAGTCATAGTCCATGCTGACAGCCTGGCCACAATAACGGAACAAAGTAGCAACGGCTGTCGCCGAAGCATCAGCCTCAGTCTTTTTATACGTTTCTTTCATGGATTCCCAATCAAAGGTCATAGCCGGTAGTGCCTTCATGTTCCAACCATAGGAATCCGTATTATACTTTGGAATGGCAGGGCAACTTTTGGGGTACTGATGATAGTACATAATCTGGGCCATTGTTGTAGCCACACAGCCCGTGACACAAATATTGTCTGCGCTGTAATTGCCTTCATTATCAGTAGCGAATCCGGCATCCCGCCAGTCTCGGCCTTTCCAATCAGGGCACATCAGGTTATAGGGATTCCCTTGGTTCCAGTGTGTCTTAATCAGCGGTAGGATGACGGCCTTGCTACCGGCGCTGCGGGTCGCAGCCTTCTTTGTCGGTTGTAGCGACGAGCCCAAAGCCTTTATCTGACGGGCATAGCCGTCGAGCCACCATTTCAGGTTCTCAGGCAACTGGTTCATATCGAGGTTACCCGTCTTGGAATAGCCCAAGATCTCCGTCGTGCGGTCATCGCCAGAGACAATGACATATCCGCCATTACCTTCGGCATTAAACACGTAGAAGGCATCCGACTCATCACTTCGTGTCGAAGCCTTAGACTCGCTAAACTCCTTCCCTGGCATGAACTGCCCTGCTTTCTTCAAAGCCTGCTGTCTGGAAACTGGTTCTGCATTCGCCGTGGCCACTGATAAGAAGGCCAATAGAGTTAATAGAATTTTCTTCATATTTCTTTTTTATTTTAGTTATCAATTCGATTTAGGTCACAAAGATACGAATAATTCCCGAAACACGCAAGCATTTCGGGAATTATTTACTGTTTATCTGTTAAATGCAGAAAGATAGTCACCAAGTCCAGTCCTCTTACTCGCCGTCGGCATTAGTGTCTGCCGCCTTCTTGTCAAACTGGCTGAGCGTCTGCCCTGCATTTCGATGCCGCTGACAGACCTCTCCGCCCTGCTCAAATCCCACTTCAAGGGCTACAAGGAAGAGACCTCTTCATTCCAGAAGATCGGCAGTTACCTCAGCCGTCCGGAATACAAGTTCCAGGACAAGCACACCACCTCAGACACCCTCTATTGGGTTAAACGGAAAGTGTAAGATGAGAACAATCATAGAAGAAGTCTGACAACTTTCTTGGTTATATTATAATAAATGTGTATCTTTGCAGACAAATTGAAGAAATTATGCAAATCATCTATGACATAGCCAAGCCCTTCGACCGACTTCTGAAGAAGCAGAAGGTGAAGAATGGGGAAACTTATCGGCCGATGTATTATGTGGTGGAACAGCCTGTGGACGAAGGTCTGTTGCTCTACCACACGATGACGAAGGCCCTACTGTTGCTCACCCCCGAAGAAACGAAGGTGTACAAGACAACCCCCGCTGCCCTGCCCCAACTGATTGAGCAGTGGTTTCTGGTCCCAGAATCTCACGATGACCGTCTGTTAAGCCGACAGATAAGGAATGTGGCAAAAACGGTAGCCAAACCAGTGACTGCCATCACCCACTACACGATCATGACCACCACCGACTGCAACGCGCGCTGTTTCTATTGTTTTGAGATGGGACAGCCTCGAATACCTATGGGTGATGATATGGCGCAACGTATAGCCGACTACATTATCAGCCACAGTCATGGTGAAAAAGTATCAATAACATGGTATGGCGGCGACCCTTTATATAATAAAGGTGTCATTTCCCTAATTAGCCAACGGTTGAAGGATGCCGGTATCGATTATAAATCAAATATGATTAGTAACGGCTACTTGTTTGATGACGAGACAATAACAGAGGCTCGAGAACTATGGCTACTAAAACGTGTTCAGATCACACTCGACGGCACTGAGCAAGTATACAACCGGAACAAAGCCTTCATTTATAAGAATGTGAATGCCTACAAGCGTGTCATATCCAATATTCATCATCTTCAAGATGCAGAAATACAAGTTGTTATACGTCTGAACATCGATATGCACAACGCAGACAATCTCTTGGAATTGACAGAAGAACTCCACAGCGAATTCCCGAATACGGATGGTATACATGTTTACGTGCATCAACTCTTTGAAGAAGAGAAAGGAAGAACAGCCATTCATGATGATCAAAAGCGCAGAATTGTATTCCTGAAGATGAAGGAAATCCGAAACAGGCTTGCCAACTATGGATTCTTAAAAAAGATCAAACTGAGAAGAAAGATTAAGATCAACAGATGCATGGCTGACAACGATGGATGTATCACCATAACCCCGATAGGTAATATCGGAAAATGTGACCATTACACAAATGACCAGTTTGTCAGCCATATCAACAGCGAGACTTGGGATGAAGAGATGCTGCAGAATTTCCGTGAGACAAATGACGAAATATCAGCCTGTGCCACCTGTTTCGACTATCCCAACTGTTTCATGCTCAAACGATGTCAGGCCACTCGACGCTGCTACCCTGAAGTGTGCGAAGATAACAGAGACAAAATGCAATACGAAATGCTAGTTGCCTACAACAACTACAAAAACAAAAAAAAAGGAGAAAGAGGAAGATGAACTATAAAATTGAAATCCTGCCATTGGCTGATTATTTCGTGGTGGCAGTAAAGGATAAGGAGACGGCTGAATTAAAGGAAACATTCACATTGAACGAGAGCGGGGCAGACATGCTGAGGCTCTTCTGTCAAAATAAAGATGTGGAAACTGTCGCAAGTGAGATGTCTGACATTTACGACATTTCTCTTGAAATAATAACCAAACATGTAGAAGAATTCGCTGAAAGCCTAATGAAGAAAGGCCTAATGTAAGAAATTTATACGTTCGATCTTGTATTATCAGGACGGTAAAAAGAAAATCCCAGAATTGAATTCCGGGATTTTCTTTTGGGCTTGATGATATTACATGTCGTCTACGCTTTCACCAATACATGCATCATCACTTTCCTTCTTTGTCTCGTCTTCACAAGTAACACTACCCACGAGGAGAGCAATGCCTTCAACCTCGACTTCTTCCATTTCTGGAGCAAAATACTTCTTTTTCATTTCTCTAATATTTTAAACGTTTAAAAATATATACATTCTTTATATTGTTGCACATTCTATTATTTTGCGCTGCAAATTTAAGCATAAATCCCGAAATGACCAAACATTTCGGGATTTATTTTATTTTTATGCGTGATTATTTATTACTTTTGTCACTTCACAATCACTTTCTTACCATTCTTGATGTACAGGCCCTTCTTGGTCGGAGTACTGATGCGCTGACCACTCAGGTTGTACCAAGTATCGTTGCCATCTTCTACTGCAATACGGCTGATACCCGTTACATCGCTATCGTCAAGATCTCCGATTCCACTCACCTCAAGGCAAATCACCTCTGCCACTTGCTCAGTAATCTCCCTATTACCACCACGGGTTGCTGCCGGTGTAGGCAGACTATTATGGAATGAGGTCGGAATAAGCATCCAAGCCTTACCCTTGGGGGCTGACCAATCTTTGGCCAAAGTTCCCCATGAACCTTTACCAAGGCTCAGAACATAGACTGTACTCTCACCAATTGTCGGACTCACAGTCACAGCATCTGCACCAGTATTAGCATCAAGCAAGTTCACATAAGCAGCCTTGCCTGCTACTGAAGTAACCTCGCACTCCTGATTGGCATTACCGCGAATCACAAACGGAGTACCGGCATTTACATTAGAAACCTGTGTCATCCAAACCTTGCGATTAGTATCAAAGCCCGTTACAGTATATGCTTTTGCACCCGTAGCCTCCATCTCTGTGAAATCAAGGTCGTAGTCACTGACCGTAGCAAGTCTTCCACCAGCACCAAGAGTAAACTTCTGTTTTTCGGAAGCAACATTCGAAACAATTGTTGCAGGAACCTGGAAGTAAGCCTTTCCTGCTTCAACAGTAGGCTGCTTAGCTTCGGACATACCACCGATAGAACCTGTACTCTTGGAAACACCAAAGTACTTATAGTCTGCACTATAGTCAATGGTTACAGTGTTGCTGGCATCGCCACTGAGGAAACTCTTAGGATAGCAGTAGTTCGACAAACCTTCAGGAACAGTATAATTGCCTTCGGCATCAGCCTTCACCATAATCGGGGTGTTTGCAGGAACATCATTTATTCGGGTCATCCAGAATCTATTCTTGTCAGGAAGGACCTCATAACCTGTACAGATGAAAGCCTTTACTCCCTGTGACTCCAAAGAGGTGAAGTCAAGTGCTTTGTCACTTACCATCATCAACTTCTTACCTGCAGGAACCTCAATTTTCACGCCCTCTGAAACATTGATATTAGCAGAAGCCGTTTCCTCACCACCAACAGAAGTTCCCTCAGGATCGACGATCACAATACCATCACTTGTCATGGCAGCGGTTTCTGCTTCAGCAGTAGCCTCCAAAGTGAGAAGAACCTTTTCACCTTCTGCTAATTTAGCATTTGCTTCGTCGTATGACAAGAAACGCACCTTATCACCAACTTTTCCATTCAAGAAATGGCGCGATGTACCATACTCGCCTTTCAGTTTTGCCTCTTTGACGCTGACGCCAGTAGGCAATTTCAGATCAAACTGGAATGCCGTGTAGTTAGTAGGATTGGCAATTGAGACCTCAACCTGACCTGTTCCGCCCTTGGCGACATTCACGTCATCAACACTGATTGATTGGGCATAAGCCATTGTGCAACAGACAGATGCCACCAACATAGTAAATAGTTTCTTCATAATTATTATATTATTAAAAAAGTTATCTATAGTAATAAACACATCCTTTTTGGGTGCAAATATAATAAATAATCCCGAAATGACCAAACATTTCGGGATTTTTTTTCTAAAAAATCTTAATTCCCTTTTTCCGGCTAGGGCGCCTGATTTAAGATAATTCCTATCACTTTCACCAGATCGACAACAGTGACGTCACCTTCTCCATCGACATTAGCCTGTGCTTTTTTGAAACCTGCAGGATTCTTTCCCAAAATATAATCCGCGATCATCTGCACATCATCCTTGTCGACACCACCGCTGCCATTGGCATCGCCAGGAACCAATGTAGGAGCACTGGCGCACTTGACTTTGTAAATCACACCATGGGCAGTGGCGCGCCTGCCAATCCTGGTGCCACTGGCTTTCTGTACCATATATATATAAATATAGGTGTCATCCTCCACATCGTAGGGCACTTCGAGCCAATCACGTTCCAGGCTGGACACCTCTACTGGCGCTGCCCCACCGATCTTCACATGGAAGGCGTGGGTGCTTTCATTTTGGGCCTCAATCGATATATAGCCCTTCCCTTTGGGTACCAGCAAGGTGATACCACCGGCGAAATCAATGGCATAGCCCAGATTACCAGGAGAATAATTGCTGACTATTTCGGCTACAGCGGCATCTGTCTGCACACTCCCGATATAAATACCGTTGTCTTCAGCCTCAAAGCCATCACCATTCTCCTTGTTCAGAGTGAAGAGGACACCCTGATAAGAATAGTTCGACAGGTCTTTTCCCGACAGTTCCGAAGCATCGAAGGTCACAGGCTTGTCATCCTCAAGGGGGGCAACGGACTCATCGACGTCAATCGAAACATTTTTGAGAGAAACGTTCACGCCATTGGCTGCCTGCGACGAAGCAATGAACTCGAGCGTCACAGGCTGTTTCAGAACGGCATGCGACAGATTCGAACTCACATAGCCGATTTTCTGATTATAGGTCAATTCGCCCAATTCCTGTTGCCCGACGTATGCCTTGATAGTCAGACCATAAGCCTCAGAACAACTCACGGTGATGCCCTTAAGCATACCTGAGAAAGGTTGAAAGGTGGTCAGCGACAGTGAGTTCACCGCATTACTCGAGGCTGGCATATAGAAGTTCAATTCATTGGCATCCTTAGAGTAATTGAGGTTTCCGACGGATCCGTTTTCAACATATGTCCACAAAGTGAGACCAGTACCATCCGGACTCTTCACCATCTTTTCAGTGTTGCTTTGCTCCAGAGGGCCAAACCCGATGTTATAATTGGTAGCCTGGCCTGCCAGTGACCACATCATCATCGGCAGGGCCAACAGCCAAGCCAATGAATGACAAGCCTTAATTCTCTTCATATCACTGCTCAGCCTTTTTTCACCGCATTCTCTTCCCTCAACTGCTTATTAGCCTCCGTCAGTTCCTGCACCTGCTTGAGCAGGGCTTCCTTCACCTCGACCAGGGTCTGCTTCTCTTCTTCCAACTTGTCGAAGGCCAGCAGTGCCTTCTCATAGCCCTTACCCACATTGTCGAAATTCTTCTCCAGCCGCTGGTACTCATCAAACAGACGCTGCTGCTCATCCAGACGACGCTGGTAGTCCTTCAGAAGGTCTGCAGCCTCCTCTTGCTGTTTCTTGTTCACCCTCAACTGATAAACGAATGCGAGAGCCAGCAATACCACCAGCACTCCCAGAATAATAGTTACTGTTGTCATAAGCCTATCCTTTCTTCTTGTCTATTTTCATGAACTGTGAGAAACCGGTCATCTCCAGCACGTCGTAGATGCTGGGATTCACATTGATCATTCTGACCTCACCCTTGAAGGGTACCAGCGTACGCATAGCTTTCTGGATCACACGGAGTCCGGAACTGGCCATATAGGTCAGGTCGTCGCAGTCGAGCACAAGAGTCATACCGCCCTCAGTCAACAAGGGCATCACTTCGCTTTCAAACTTAGCCGACAAAGAGGTGTCGATGCGGCTGTCGGTCTTGTAGATGGTCATGCCATCCTTTTTTGTAATTTCAGACATAGTTAAATACTTTATATGAATACTATTAACATTTGTTACCATGGATGCGCAGACAGAGCATGGTCAGGTCGTCGCTCTGCTCGGCACCGCCTACATGCTCATGCACTTCGTCCAGAAGCAGGTTGATCGTCTGCTCAGCACTCTCATAGTCATGTTCCTGAATCAGACTCAGCAGACGGTCATCGCCAAACTGGTCATGATGGGCATTCTCCGCCTCATTCAGGCCATCGCTATACACGAAGATGGGTCTCATGCTGATATCCTCCAGGCTCTCGCCCACATATTGCAGGCCTGGCCAGAACCCGAGTGGCGAATTGGGCTTCATCTTCAGGAACCGGGCAGTACCGTCTGCCTCTTTGATGACGGGCGGGTTATGGCCGGCATTGCAGAACTCCAGCCTGCCTGTCGACAAGTCTGCCACACCGATGAACATCGTCACAAACATGCTGTTCTCATTATCCTCCGCCAACACGTCATTCATCCTGGTAGCGATTTCTGCAGGCGACGGATGCTGACGGGCAGCGACACGGAACAGGTTCACTGCGACCGCCATGAACAAGGAGGCGGGCACACCCTTGCCACTCACATCACCCAGACAGAAGAACAGTTTCCCGTCGAGGATGAAGAAGTCATACAGGTCACCACCCACTGCCTTGGCTGGGGTGATAGAGGCGAAGAGGTCTATGTCCTGACGGTCAGGGAAGGGCGGGAACACCCTGGGCACCATACCCATCTGGATGTCTCGGGCGATGCGCAACTCACTCTCGATACGCTCCTTGGCCGTGGTCGTCTCCTCCAACTGGTCGTAAGCCGTCAGCAACTGTCCGTGAGCCTCCTCCAGTTTCTGGTGGGCCACCTTCAGCCGTTGGGCTGCGATATACCTGAACAGGATGAACAGGATCAGGGCGACGATGATAATGCTCACGATGATGAGCGTATTCCGATACTGGGCCCGCTGCTTCTCCAGTTCCAGTTCTCCCACGTGGAAACGGGCGTTCATCTCTGTCAACTGCCGTTTGATGTCATGGGTGTTGATCGAGTCGCTGAGGTTATACATCTCATGATAGAGCCGGGCGGCCTCCTGATAGCGGCCTAACTGCTCCAGGATCTCAGCCCGTTGCTGACGGGTCTGGATCTGTATCGACTGGTCATCTGACGACATCATCAGCAGCAGGCTCTGGTCATTCAGTTTGAGCGCCTCCTGGTAGCGGCCTTGTTTCTGATACAGTTTGGCCTGGTAGTAGAGCCACATCCTCTGGATGTAGACCTCATCTTCCACCCCACCCTCTTTCACCTTGTTGAGCATCTCCTCAGCCTGATCCAGTTTGTCCAGACCAAGGGCAGCCTGTGCACAGGCCAGGTAATAGTAGCGCCATCGGTTGGCGATCTCCCCTTTCTTCACGCTGGCCGCCTCAGACTTATAATAGGTGTTCAGAAACTTCTCCCATTGAGCCGTCAGCCGTTCCATGGTCAGGAAGTCCCCTACCTTCACCAACTCTTCTGCATAATAGGAGAAAACGTCCGAGAGGTGTATGGGAAGCGTATCCAACTCCATTAGGATGTCAACACTCTTCTGATAGGACGAAAGGGCTTCGTCGGGATTGTACATGTTGGAATACACATTGCCCATGGCATAATAGGCCATTCCCATCCCGAAACGGTTCTGCCGCGACTTGGCGTCATGATACATCTCATTCACCTCCTTGAGGCCCATACCGGTGTCGCCCGAGAAGTTGTAGAGGTTCACCTGCATCGTCCACACCTCATAGTAGTTCTTCCACGAGTTGTGGTCTTTCAGGAGCGCCAGGGTCGGCTGGAAGGCGTTGCGCAGGGAGTCGTCCAACTCATTATTATAAAAAAAGATGAGTTTCTCCACCCACGAATCATCCTCCACCTTCGTATTACCCTGCCGACGGGCCTCACGAATCAGGTCGTCCAGACATTTCAACTGGTAGGAGAGGTCACTGCTGTCACGGCTCAGGAGGTAGAGCGACTGGTACGAACTCAGCAGTTCAAGGCCTTTCTGTCGGGTCATACTCTTCCTGATCTCCTCGGATCCGTCAGCAGAAACAGTCACCGTGGAAACCAACATCATCAGGGTTATGGCCAGCCTTATCAACCTCATACGCGGAAAGTGAATAAGTTGATTTGGCTGCAAAAATAAACAAAATTCCCGAAACGACCAAACGTTTCGGGAATTATTTGATGGATTCTGACTGGAAGGCATCCAAACCTCAGCCGTAATACTGCTTATACCACTCCGCGAACTTCCTCAGTCCTTCCCTCAGTGTGATCCTCGGTGTAAACCCGTAGTCACGCTCCAGGGCCGTGGCATCGGCATAGGTCGTTGGCACATCGCCCGGCTGCATGGGCACGAGTTGCTTGTGCGCCTCGAAGTCGAAGTCTGCAGGCAGCACACCGGCACGTACCAGTTCCTCTTGCAGGATCTGCACGAAGTCCAGCAGACTCTCAGGCTGACCGCCACCGATATTATACACAGCGTAGGGTGGCACAGGCAGGCCGTCCTCACCTTTCTTGCGTTCCGGAGCCCCTTGCATCACACGGACCACACCCTCCACGATGTCGTCGACATAGGTGAAGTCCCTGCGACAGTTTCCGTAGTTGAAGATCTGGATGGTCTCGCCCTTCAGCAGTTTGTTCGTAAAGCCGAAGTACGCCATATCCGGTCTGCCGGCAGGACCGTACACGGTGAAGAAGCGCAATCCCGTCGTGGGGATGTCATACAGTTTCGAGTAGCAGTGCGCAAACAGTTCATTGCTCTTCTTCGTTGCCGCATACAGGCTCACAGGGTTATCCACCCTGTCATCCGTTGAGAAAGGCACCTTCTTGTTTCCCCCATACACACTCGAACTGCTTGCATATACCAAATGTTCTACTCCTTGGTATTCATGAGCAGACTTCGTCTGGAAATGATTCAAATTTTGATCAGAATTTTGCAAAATTTCCCGCGAAGCGGCAGTTTTTCTATTGGCGTGTCTGCAAGCCTCCAGGATATTATAGAAGCCGATCATATTACTCATGATATACGCATCGGGATTCGTGATCGAATACCTGACTCCCGCCTGGGCTGCCAGGTTCACCACCACCTGTGGCCTATACTCTTCGAATATCTTGTCGACAGTCCCCTTATCACTGATATCCCCCTTCACATACACCCACTTATTCGCAGGCTCCGCCTGGAAATGGTTCAAATTTTGATCAGAATTTTGCAAAATTTCCCGCGAAGCGGCTATAGTATCCAACTCTTTCAGTCTGTATTCCTTCAGTGCCACATCATAGTAATCGTTCATATTGTCGATACCGATGATCGTAGCGCCCTTCACATCCTTGAGCAGTCGCTTCACCAAGTTCGAGCCGATAAATCCCGCGACCCCCGTGACCAATATGGTCTTGTTATTCAAATCAATTCTTTCCATTTATTCTTTCTTCACTTATGATAGCCGTCTTCGACGGGAAATTATTCAAAATTTGTTCACAATTTTATTATTAATTCTGTTTAATTTCCACGCGGAGCGTGTTGTCTTCCATAAAGTTTGACCGCTTCGTAATATGTATCCAGGCTACCAATATCAAATCGTCCCCCACTCATCGGCCAGGCATGCATTGTGGTATGCTCCACCATATAGTGCGCCAGGTTCCCCGGAGCATCCTTCCCACATCCATTCTCCACCGAGTGCCTCACCAACTCCAGATCCTTCTTCAGATAGATATAGAACGGCGGCACAGCCCAGTGACTCTTCGGCACCTGAGGCTTCTCCTCCATCCCCAGCACCCGCATCTGCTCATCCACTTCCACGACACCCGTCCGCTGCAGTTTCTCTGTCGACGGCTGTTCATGGCACATGATGCAACTCGTCTGCTTCTCCTTCGCGAAGTCCACGAACTCCTGAAACGAGAAGAACAGCAGGTTATCCGCCGCCACCACCAACAGATCGTCATCCAACTGCAATTGCTCCATCGCGAACAACAGATCACACACAGCCCCAAGCCTCGTCTCGTTCGTTTCCGTCCCGTCATCCACCACGGTAATAGGCTTACTCACTTGGAGATTTTCTTTTAGAGCAGGCTCTGCCTGGAAATGGTTCAAATTTTGATCAGAATTTTGCAAAATTTCCTCACGGAGTGGTTTTATACCGTTCACCTCTGTCCATTTCTCGAAGATCGGCGCAAACTTATGATTCGTGATGATGATATGTTCATCGATCTCCGGAATCCTGTCGATATCATCCAGCATCCTCCCGAGAATCGTGTTCTCCCCAATCTTCAACAATGGCTTTGGGAAGTTCCTCGTCAACTCCCCCAGCCTTGTCGCATATCCCGCCGCTATAACTACATTCTTCATTTTCCTATCGCCTTTCGGCGGAAATTATTCAAAAAATTTAATACAAAATTCTACAGTAATTTTACTTTTTCAATGGCTCCATCTTCCGGATGACGATGATACCATTCCGAATAGAGATGATCAGCCCCAAAATTGATCAGCATGCCATAAGGCTTATGGGTCAGATTCATATAGTTCCACAACTGTTTCCTATGCCCAGTTTCAATATGTGATATGGCTTTTAACTCTACTATGATATCATTATCTATCACCAAATCCATACGATACGTCTGATCAAGTTGTACATCATCCCAGAAAATCGGCAAGAATACCTGTCTATCCACCTGATGACCTTTTTGTTCCAAAAGATATTTCAAGGCCGCTTCATAAGCAGACTCTAGCAGTCCGGACTTATATTTACGGTGGACAAGCATAGCCTCACCCGTTATCTCCCTAAAAAACTCATATCGTTTATTATGCTCCTCTCTTAGATCCATTTATACTAAATACATATAGTCATGTATATCATCAGATAGTTGTTCAATTTTGAATCAAATTTTGATTAATTTCCACGCTATAGCGTGCTAAACAAACCTCGCGCCATCATCCGGCTTCACCCAGAACACCTTGAACGTCGTCTCATACTCAGGGAACTTATCAAGATACTGCCTCGTCACCTCCGCCTCTATCTCCTCCTTGCATTTCGGATCCACCAGTGCGATGCACGCCCCCTTGAATCCCGCTCCAGAGAATCGTCCGCCATACACACCCGGAAGACTCCGCATGATCTCATAGATCGCAATCAGTTCCGGACTCCCACACTCATAGTTATGGATACTGCTCTCACACGAATCAAAACTCAGTTTACCAAACAGTTTCATATTCCCTGTCTCCCAGGCCGTTACGCCCTGTCTCACCCTGCGGTACTCCGAGTAGAAATGCTCCGCCCTCCGTGCAAACCTGGCCGGCATTGCAATCCTCGTCTTCTCGAAGGTCACCTTGGGAATATCCCTCAGAAACGTCTTGTCAAACGTCTTCAGCGGCTGGTCCGTATACGCCAGCATATTCCATGCCGCCGTCTTACACTCATACACTCGGAGATTATAGTCCGAATTTACCAACGAACGCGTTAACCCACTAAAGAAAATGCCAATCTCAAAAGGAAGGTCAGAACACGAATCGCTCGAATGACTCGAATCTTTTTTATTCGTCAGATTTGTGTTATTCGTGTTCGTTCCTCCTCCGAACGGTATCAGCCGATACTCATTCGAGTCACAATCCAGGAACAGCAACTGGTTCTTCTTCGACAGTGCGATACACGCCTGATCCAGCAGGCCGTTATTCAGTCCGATATACTCCCGCTCCGCCTCTGAGGCAATCTTCACCACCTCAAACGGCTGCAACGTGATGTCATTCGCCTTCGCAAACGCCATCACATACGCAATCAGCACCGCAGCACTCGAACTCAGTCCACCCACAGGCAGGCTGCCCTGTATCACGCCCGTGACGCCCCGTTTCAGTTCAAACCGTTTCCTCAGGGCATACTTCGCCCCCCGGGCATAGTCGCCCCAGTTACCTTCCTTCACCTGCGACGGCGCATTAATCTCAAAATTAACAATACCATCAAACGTCTTACTCTCTAAATGCACATGACCATCTGACCATTTATTCGTGTCATCCGTGAGATTCGTGTTCGTAATATTAAACCACAAATCCACTCCCTTGTCGATTGCAAACCCCGTCACCAGTCCATGCTGATGATCCACATGCGCCCCCAGCGGACACACCCGGTATGGGCTGAAGATATGATACTGATACCTACCGTATTGAGAAGGCACTTCCATCTTTATACGAACTTAAAATTTTGCGCAAAGATAAAAAAATATACGCACACGTATCATACATGTGCGTATAATTTATTCTTTTTTAAGAGAAGCATCCAAGGCATAAGAACAAAAAAAGTCATAAAGCATATCCTTTGGAACCTGCTCTATGACTTACTACTGTTTTGGCTGCCAATCATCAGCCAAAATCACAACCCCACCGTCACATCTATTGTGTTTCCCGAAGTGCCGATGGCGACACCGTATTTCCGCTGCGGGAAGAGCAGTTCCGAAAGCCACCACGTCAACTCCGCCGAGGCGATGCCCAGTCCAGCCCCGGCCACCACATCATACCAGTGGTGCCGGTCACTGGCCACACGCTCCACGCCGATGGCCGTGGCAGCGGCATAGCCCGCTATCGGGATCCAGATACTCTCCTTCCTGAACTCCTTATCTATCGACCGCGCAGCCGCAAACGCCATGGTGGCATGCCCCGAGGGGAACGACTCCTTGTCCGAGTGGTCCGGACGCTCCTCCTTCACCATCTTCTTCAGAGCCGTCTTCAGGGCGAAGCCCACACCCACCGATGCGAGTGTGTTCACTGCAAACCTGGGCCAGTTATGACCTGCCACAGGCTGCGAATACGCTGCCCGCTTCGTCTCCTCATCCCGATAGAACCGGTTCCTCCTCAGGTCATACCGGATGCCGAAGTCGATGTCAAAGAAGCCATTGCTGCCAGCCGCCACATCCATACCCGTCATGCCATATCCCAGGCCCTCACTCGTCGACACCTGATATCCCAGGGCCCCGAACAGGCTCAGCCGGTCATTCAGTCTGTATGTCTCCTCCAGTCCAGCACCAGCCAGGGGAGAGGCCGAACCCACCACAAACTGCGTGATGATGCCGGCACGCACATACCCCGTGGTATGCCATTTCCGTTCAGGGTCATAGCCAGCCGCCACATTCGTCAGGTTCAGCATCGCGTCGAAGGCGATCGTCGCCAGTCCCCCCTTCTTGTAGTTCTGCTTCGGGTCGTCAGCAGGCGGCAGCCATTCCACGCCGTTGTTCGGAATCAGTCCGTTCTCCCACTGCACACGTGCCCTGAGCGCGAACTCAGGCGTAAACCATTTCCCCAGCGCCCCGTTCAGTCCGAACGTCATGCCCTTCGGGATCACCTTCGAGAAGTTACTGCCGTAAGGGTTCATCAGGCTCATGTCCAGACCCACCTGCACGAACCAGTTATCCCATATCCCGTTCGTCAGCACCCCGGCGCTTTCCCCTCCTAAGTTAGGAGGGCATATCCCCGCCATGGCTTCCCCTCCTGAGTTAGGAGGGGTAGGGGTGGTCTGAACAGGCGCATGTGTTTTCCCCAGCGCCACCTGCGCTCCAATGCCGATCGTCAGGTATCCATTCGAGTTCGAGCCCGTTCCAGTGCCTTCCACCTTCTCAGACCCCACGAACCCGCTCCCCGTCATGATATACGCGATATCGCCGTAGAGGCTCCATCTGTCACTCAGCCGATAGGTATTCAAAAATCCGACACCCGCCAGCAGTGCCCCCTTGCTCACGCCGAAGTTATAGTTCACACCAATCCTCGGATACAGGCTCGCGTTCCACGTCCTGTCAGCCCTATACGCCCCGAACAGGTTGTGCAGGTTCATCAGCGCGTCAGCATACAGCGCGATATACCCGCCTTTGTCCCTGTTCACCCCAGGCTGGTAAAACGGCGCCAGCCAGTTCGCATGGTCATTCTTCAGCAGCGGCAGTCTGTTCTCCCAGTTGAACTTCACCCGGTATCCCACCTGATGCGAGAACCACTTCCCCGCCGCCACGTCCAGTCCGAACGTCTTGCCGTTGGGGAACACCTTCGAGAAGTCATAGCCATACGGGTTCTGCAGCGTCATGTCCAGTCCCGCCTGTACGAACCAGTCCTGCCAGAACCCGTTCGTCCTCACAGTCCGGGGTTCCTCCCCCGCTTCAAACACCCCCTGTGCCCTTGTCCCAAAAGACACAAGCAAAAAACAAAAATATAATAAGGATCTTTTCATTATTTCATCAATACGCATTCTTGTCATGGACAAAAATCGTCTTAAACGTCAACCATATAATCCTGATATCCAACCAGATACTCCAGTGCTCCATATACCAGATATCCCGCTTCACGCGACCCTCCATCTGCCAGAGTTCCTTCGTCTCCCCGCGGAATCCCGTCACCTGGGCCCAGCCCGTCACCCCCGGCTTCACGAAGTGCCGCACCATATACTTGTCTATCAGTTTCGAGTACTCCTCCGTATGCGCCAGCATGTGCGGTCTCGGCCCCACGATGCTCATACGCCCCTGCAGCACATTGAAGAACTGCGGCAGTTCGTCGATGTTCGCCTTCCGCATGAAGTTGCCGAACGGGAACTTCCTCGGGTCATCCTTCGTCGCCTGCAGCCGGTCAGCATCCTTGTTCACGTGCATCGACCGGAACTTATAGCACTTGAACTCCCTGCCGTCCAGACCCGTCCTCACCTGCTTGAACAGCAGCGGTCCCGGGCTCTGTATCTTGATGATCAGCCAGATCACCGGCAACAAGATCGCCGTAGGAATCAGGAAGATGAGCGAGAACACGATGTCGAACACCCGTTTGATCGCCCTGTTCACCGAGTTCTGCAGCGGGTTCTCATACGTCGTGAAGATCTCGATGTCCTCCAGCATCTCCCGCTTCAGGTTCAGGCCTATCGACTCCACCGACACCGGCACGTAGAAGAACCTCACCACATGGCGGTCACAGAATCGCGACACCTTCCTGATGATGTCCTTCTGCTTCCGCGAGATACATAGATACAGTTCATCCCCCAGGTCCTCCAAGTCATCCCGTTCGATGCCCGCCATCAGGTCCTCAAACGATCCCAGCCTCGTCAGTTGTCGCGCGTCGCGGCCCTTCACCTTCTTCAGTTGCTCCACCTCGTCCGTCAGTTTCTCCAGGTCCTCCTCGCCGTAGTACCCCAGCACCTTATAGCCCAGCGTCGGGTCGTCCCTCAGTTTGCGATACACCCCCAGCAGTTCCGGGTCCGAGCCCGCCATCGTCACCGTACGCGTGTTTCGTCCCGCCTCACGGTAGAGTTTGATAAACCAGCGTTCTCCCAGCCGCTTCAGCAGCAGCAGTACGATGTACACCGTACCGATCTCCAGCAGCAGCCATCCGATGGGCATGGCGTAGGCAAACACCTTCAGCAGCACGTAGGCCACCAGCGCCTGCATCGCCGTCAGACCCACCAGCCTCTCCAGGATGTCCCCCGCACCCACCAGTCTCAGATGGATGATCGTCGAGAAGCGCATCTGCGCCAGCATCAGCGCCATGTTACTCACCAGGATGAAGATCTCGATGCCGCCCCTGTCCCAGGTACCCATTCTCCAGTGCCACTGCGAGAACGCCAGGATGATGGCATTGAGCAGCATGAAGTCCCCCACCATCACGATCCACTTGATGATCTTGTTCGATTGATTATTATTTCTGTTCATATAATAACCCTTCCAAAAAATTACACACCGAAAAGGGTGAGCACCCACATTCCCACCTTAAAAACACTGGTACGACCCAGTCAAAACTTAACTATCAAATTACTCTACGCCAGAGCGCTCGGCTTTCTTAAGTCATTCATGACATATCAATCCAAATACCGCTTATAAGGTTGAAACGATGGGAAGACACTCTTCCATCTTCAAAAGATTTATCTGAGGGAAAGGTATTCGATCCAATATCTTGAAATGCTTATCGTCTGAAACAAGATATTCAGCATTGGCAGCAAAAGCACAGTCAACAAATTTGTTGTCATCAGGGTCTTCTGTAATCAATCCTAGACGAAAATGGGGGTCAACAAAATTGACGTTCCGTCTATTCAAGATAAGTAGAATGACATTTTCTGCAATACGAGCAGTAGTCTGCTGTTCGATAATCTCCTGATATTCCTCCAGGATCTCATTGGATATACATAATTGGAATTTCCCGGCAAGAAAGGCGTTCCATATACCACGATACGGGCTATGCAGGGAAATCATTTGGATGAGACAATTCGTATCTATAACTACTTGCCGCATCGTCAGACTCATTTATATGGTGTACGAAAATGGGCTTCTTTAAGACTTTCGAGTTTTTGCTCGCTCCATTCGCCAGACTCCCATAACTTTTCCATGTCCTCATCAATCTGCCGGGCATAGAACTCAGCCAATTGGTCTTTCAGTTGATCTAATGCGTCAGTTGACTTAATATGCGACATTAAAGTGACCAGATGCATCTGAGCAGGACTAAACATTATAGCTTCCATAATCTTCAATCTTTATCGTTTCTGGCTGCAAATATATGACATTTCTTTCAAACTTGCAAATTTTGGAGCAGCAAATACAAAAAAAGCCGATAAAAAACTCATCGCGTGTCCCTCCATGCGCAGCCGATAAAAAACTCATCGCGTGTCCCGCGATACCAAAACCCACTGAAAGTCCTCGCCCTCTTTTTATTTACCAAAACCCTCTTTCAGGTCATCCCCAATGATGGAAGCCATGACAGAATGCTCCTGACGGTAGATCACATGGAAATAATACTTTTCATTAATGCCATTGATTTCCACTACAGACAATCGAACCCCCTCAAGATGTTGTAAATGAGTATATCTCTGAAACATCCTCTCAAATAGTCTACTTCTGTATTCTTGAGGAGGCATGGAGTTTTTCAAAGTCCTTGGTATTGGATTAATAAAGTCGCAATAATAACAAATCATGATATCTTTACGTTCTATGAAGAAATCTGCAATTGTCTTCTCTATTGCAAACAACACATTATTATTAGTCACATGATTACCAGCAAGTCTTCGCAAATCAATGCCTATAAGAGTAATGCCATTCAAGGCATCAATAGTACCTGCCGACAACAATCTGTTGTCTTCTGATAGCGTTATATGATATATATCATCCTTGGACTTGAAGATTTTAACAAAATCTTCCATAGTCAGAGCGATATAACCTCCACATCCTTATACTCACCATTCTCCCAACGCTCCTGAATTTCCTGGAGACGTTTGGCCTTATCCTCGCCCATCTGTCGCATACGTTTCAGCAGTGAACGAGAAGCATTCTTAACGGTTATGTATTCTGTTTTTGCCATATCTTTTTCCTTGTTCTATCGTTTCTGGCTGCAAATATATGACATTTCTTTCAAACTTGCAAATTTTGGAGCAGCAAATACAAAAAAGCCGATAAAAAACTCATCGCGTCTCCCTCTTCTCTGCGCAGCCGATAAAAAACTCATCGCGTGTCCCGCGATACCAAAACCCACTGAAAGTCGTCGGTTTCTGCGACTTTCAGGTTGCATCCCCTCCATATAGGGAGGGGCCTTGGGGAGGGTGGATGTTCTTTTCGTTCTTTTCTTGCGCCAAGAAAAGGACAAGTATTTGCTTCTTTCTTTGCGTAGAAAGAAGTAAGAGATCAACGCTTCTTTCTTCGCGCCGAAGCGACTCGGCATAATTCATGTAAGACATGATTCTGCTCTCGCTGCTCCATCGGCTCTGCGAGACATTTGCAGCCCTCCTCGCCTGCGAGAATCTTTCTGTGATTTCCTTTATTTCTGCGGGACATTTGAAGCCCTCCTCGCTTGCGGGGCTATTTCCGTGCTTTCTGTGCTTTCTGTGTGCCTATACCAGGTACCCCCCAAACACCAGATACGCGATAATCAACAACACGATAATCTCTAAAGCTAAAAGGCCATAAGCCATTACATGTCTATTATTCATAATTATTCTGATTATATTATTGGCTTATATGCCTGATTATATTTAATAATGCGTTCTCTCGATTGGTTTCAATCAAGATAGATTCTCTGCAGCCGGCATTCTGGCCTGCCTCTACATCTGTAGAACTGTCACCAATCATATACGACTGCGATAGGTCTATGTTAAAGTCTTTGGCTGCCTGAAGCAGCAAGCCTGGTTTTGGTTTGCGACAGTCGCAATCAAACTTATACTCCGGCCTTTCGCCCTCAAAGCCCTTGTCTGGGTGATGAGGACAGATATACAAGCCATCAATGTAAGCCCCGTCCTTTCCAAGCAGTGTCTCCATCTTTCGGTGTATCTCATGAAGTTCATCCCATGTTACTTCCCCACGGGCAATAACAGGCTGATTGGTGATGACAATAGCCAAATAACCACTTTGATTAATATGCTTGATTGCATCCGATACCCCTTCAATCAGTTCAAAATCATCAATATGCCGCAGGAATCCAATATGCTTATTGATCACCCCATCTCGATCCAGGAAAAAGGCTTTCTGCTTGTTATGAAGATTTTTGGCTTGAACGACACCATTCTTATAATCCGCTTCCACCTGGTGGAAACGCTCTGGCGTTCCCATGTCCTTCACATATTCTGGACTGTCATAACAGAATATTTTTCCTGTACCGCACAAGGGTTTAAGAATCTGGCGATCCAAATCAACCTTGCCCTTTGGGAAACCAGTCGTGGGGTCGATATCTAGATTCTTAAGACTTAAATCAAGAACCTCAGGGTCAATAATATGAAGTCCGGCATTTACGCGGTTGTTGTACCATTGAGGACGCTCATCTTCCTTACTAAGCCACTTTTCAACATGTCCGTCTTTATCTGCGATAATCAGTCCGCTGTCGTATGGATGAGAATTCGGATGAGTAAAAAGCGTGACAAGCCCTCCATGTTTCTTATGATAGTCAAGCATTCGGCTGAAATCCACATCAAAGGCAGCGTCAGCATTAAGCAGGAAGAAAGGTTCATCGCCTATCTTCTCTCTTAACTGGAACAATGCGCCAGCATTTCCAAGAGGCGTTTCTTCCACAAAATAATCAATCTTAACCCCTAACCGACTGCCATCCCCAAAATAGGCGATGATTTTATCTGCTAGATAGCCAACAGTCAGAATCAAATCCTTGAACCCCTGAGCAGCCAGCGACCTGATCTCTCTTTCGAGAATAGGCATCCCGTCCACAGGAATCAATGGTTTAGGAATGTTAGGGAATAGTTCTGCGATACGCGTACCTCGCCCCCCTGCCATTATTACAACACGCATAAATTCTGTCCTTTTGTTCTTCTGTCTAAAATATTAACTTCTGTCTAAACGCCGAAGAAGTGTTCTTCCAACATCAGGCACAAACAATGATACACCGGCAGATGCAGCTCCTGAATCTTGTACGTCTCTGTCTCTGGCACACGGATGCAGACATCTGCCAGTTTCGATAGTTTACTCTCACGAGAACCTGTCAGACCAATGACCTTCAGTCCTTTCGCCTTAGCCGTAATGGCGGCATAGATGACATTTTTGCTGTTGCCAGAAGTCGAGATACCAAGATACACATCCCCAGGCTTACCATAGCCGTTCACCTGCTGTGCAAACACCAGGTCTGCATTGGCATCGTTCATGAAAGCCGTTGTCAATGAAGAATGTCCCGTCAGACATATGGCTGGCAGCGCACCCTGAAGATTCTCCGCCAGTGTCGCTCCCATCTCCGGATCTATCGCCTTCATGGCCTCTGCCTGGTCTGCATAGACCTTGCGTTTCAGACGGAACTCCTTCATCAGTTCCCCGACGATATGTTCTGAGTCAGAAGCAGACCCGCCATTACCAGACACCAGCAACTTCCTCTCAGAAGAATATGCTTCCTCCAATATCTCATATGCCCGCCAAATATCCTCCCGACATACAATCAGTTTTGGATACCTGTCAATCAGTCTGTTCAAATGCTCTTCCATCTAAATCAAGAATTATCTAAGTACGATTCCTTTCCTTGGGCTATAATCCACTGGGTTATAGAAAATGATCGAAGTGCCAACATTCTCGAATTGGAACGGCACAAACATCAATTCTTCCAGTTCCTTCTTGACTGCAACCTGATACTCTTTAGGAACATAAAATAGCAGGAATCCTCCTCCTCCTGCACCGAGTAATTTCCCACCCAATGCACCAGCCTTGATGCCCCTTTGATACAGTTCGTCAATAGAGCCATTACTGATTTTAGCACCTGTGCCTCTCTTCAGTTTCCATGTTGTGTCCAAGAGTTTCCCAAACTCATCCAGTGGGGTTTCATTGTCAGAAAGGATTCTCTCAGCCTCATCCACCAATGCCAGCATATTCTTTAATTGCTGCGTCTTATCGGCAGGCTTGGCAAACGTGTCTGCCTGAATCTCTGAAGAATAGCGCTGTATTCCAGTATAGAATAACAAAAGATTGTCATCCAACATTTTTTTTCGTTCGTGTGAAATCGTGATAGGATGGACAACAAAATTTTGTTCTTCGAAATCTATCCTGTTAAACCCACCATATGCAGCAGCCACTTGATCCTGCCATCCTCCGTGCTCTTTCAATATATCCCTTTCCACATGAATGGCCTCTTGCGCCAATTGGCGCTTATTCAACATTTTTCCTTTCAATGCACAAAAGGCATTTAGCATGCCAACAGCAAATGTTGAACTTGTGCCAAGACCACTTCGAGCAGGTAAGTCACCCTCGTAGGTCAGACGTATCTCATGAATATCATGCAGTCGCATACATTCCCTAATCAGCGGATGCTCAATCTCCTCTATATCGTTTACTCGCTCAAAGCGATTATGAACCAGTTCCGAAATATAGGGATGGAACGGAGGCATGTGCCTTACGTTCACATAGCAGAACTTATCAAATGTCGTGGAGATAACAGATCCGCCATACTCGTTAAAGAACTCTGGTATGTCCGTTCCACCTCCAAAGAACGACATCCGGAAGGGTGTTTTAGTAATTATCATTGTATAATTTCTTTTTCTGCATTTTTAATTTATATCTTTGCTTCATACTGTCATCCCCTGTTGCCTTGTTCCTTTGGTTCAAAGGGATCCTTGTAAAGACCAAGTAGTTGCTTTCCCAGATACCAGAAAAAAGGAATATCTTCAATGAAATACCTGCGATACATCCTTTTGGGCTCTTTCAAGAAACGGTAGAACCATTCCATTGACAATTTCTGAAATATCTTCGGTGCTCTTTTGATGTTCCCTGCCTCAAAGTCAATCGTCGCACCCAGAGCCATGAACACATCTATATTAGGCAACTGATCCTTATATTTGAATATCCAATTCGTCTGTTTCGGATTTCCCAAACCTACGAGAACTACATTGGCAGATGTTGCCCTTAAAGTATCTACGATATGCTTACATTCCTTTTCATCCTTTTCAAATCCAAAAGGAGGAGAATAAGTATCCACAACAATATCTCGGCCTATTCTTTGATTGATACGTTTCTTTGCCTCATCTCCAACGCCTTCTTTGGCACCTAACAAAAAAATCTTTGTATCATCATTCTTGTGATATTCACAATACTTTGGGAAAAAACCACTCCCTGGAATTGCCTCTTTCAAGGGAGTTCCTAATAATCTTGAAGCCAACAAAACAATCTTCGAGTCACATACGACATAATCTGCTAAAGAAGCATTCTTGTGAAACAACTCATCCCTCTGATGTTTCATTATATCATCCACATTAGGAGTCACGAGAACGCCGTGATTGAGCTGATACAACAACCCTTCCTGAGTGATATTATCTACTTCAACGTTCAGTATTTTTATTCTACTCATTTCTTCATCTTATCAATTATCTCCATCCACTGCTCATAGATTTTATCTATCGAGTAATTCTTACTCTTTTCGATAGCATTCAAAGCCATGTAATTCAGTTTGTCATGATTAGCCATTAGGGGCTTTATTCGCTCGGCCATAACATCAGCATTGAAGCCCTCGTTCCCTTTTGGGACTATGATACCATCTTTGCCATCCTCGATGATATCATAGACAGCAGAGAAACTACCATACACCACAGGCACCAAACCGTAACTCATTCCTTCAACGAGAACTAAAGGAAAACCTTCAAAGTCAGACGTAAGTAATAATATGGAACTCTGCTCATAATAAAACGTAGGATTTTGATAACCATAGAATTTCACATGCTCCAATTGCATGTCAGTGGTCATTCTCTCCAATTCACATTTATCGGGTCCATCACCCACAATGTCAAGAAACCAGTCTTCTGCATTTGGGGCGACTTCGTTCCATATTTGTAACACCCGATCTGGCCGTTTATTAAACAATTCCAATCTGCCAACATATAGTATTCTTTTCTGTTTCTCCGTATCCGAAAGCAAAGTCCTATTCACATCAATTGTCACAGGATTGGGGAGTGAAATTAAATGGTTAGGCTTTTGAACACCTGTAAAATCCACAAAATGTTGCTTGTAACTCTCTGCCAACACCACAAACAAATCACTCATCTTATAGCTACGTCGCATGGAGTAAGATGTTATCATCTGGTATAATCTCCTCTTCATTTTCAATACCATCTGCATAATAGAGTTTTTCGTTCTGGATAAATTTGTATCAATATCCATCAAACGTCCATTTGTCATGGGATCTGAATGAAAAACACTAATTATTTTAGCAGGATGATAGGAGAGTACCTTTTTTAGCAATGATGTAGGCTGAGGTGGTAAAGGCCACTGGTTTATTATCACATCTACGTCATAAGTTTCCAATGCATGAGACAAAGAAATTTTATTCGAGGATGACGCACTAAAACCTTGTCCGTAAATAATCTTAACATCCGGTCGAAGTCTGTCCTCTATAGTAGGTTCGTGTCTGAAGAAAGCCCATAATACGACTTGATGACCTTCTTCAGCAAATTTGTTTGCTAGCACAGAAGTTACTACTTCAACCCCTCCAACATCAAATGATTTTAGTAAAAATAGAATATTCATTTACAAAGCAAACCAATAGTTATAAATAGATTTATATTCTATCGCCGCTGTTCGTTTCCTTATTGGTTTTGCAGGATTACCCCCCACTATCATTCTGCTTTCTACATTCTTTGTCACTACACTTCCTGCAAGAACAATGGCTCCCTCATGAATAGTAACGCCAGGCATTATAATAGCATTTGAAAACACAAA
>Ga0310695_10000939_pt1 | contig 71477 bp, 64 predicted proteins | sample RumenRJG_04DNA_FD_203882 | JGI IMG/M metagenome (GOLD analysis project Ga0310695, IMG submission 203882) | Bovine rumen microbial communities from Lethbridge, Alberta, Canada - RJG_04 (v2) (version 2) | ecosystem: Host-associated > Mammals > Digestive system > Stomach > Rumen | place: Canada... | reverse complement strand
CTCCATCAGCATGCCAACCCCGAATCGTATGGTATAGGGCTCTTTAGAGCGGATCCACTCTTTTATATGCTCAAGAAGAACTGCTTTGTGCTTCTTAAAGATCTTCGGAGACATCTGGTCACAGGTTGCCCAGTTGTCAACATACGGAAGGAATTTATCAACGAGCTCAAATGCTCTTGCGGCATCCTTCATGCCCGAGAGAATGAATGCGTGGAGCTGGTTCTCTTCAAAATACTTATGAGGAAGGCTGTCAAGAAACTGACCGATGTCTTCCCTCTTCGACAGCTCTTTTGCAAGGGTCCTTAATGCCGGTGTCCTGACACCTATTATCGAATCAGCATCAACCGTGGGGATTATGGTTATCTGCATATCGCGGTAACCTTTATCCTGAAGGGATACTAACTCCTTATAGATATCGCCGGAAATCATAGGAATATCAGAAAACGAGATACATTACGATAGCAGTAGCCACGCCGAGCACAAAGCCTGCCGCAACCTGCAAAGGTGTGTGACCAAGGAGTTCCTTGAGCTTCTCTTCGTTGGGAAGATCCGTGCCCGTAACTTTCTCAAACATCTCAGCCATGACATTGAGAAGCTCAGCCTGCTTGCCTGCCTGATATCTTACGTTCATCGCATCATGCATTACAACGATCGCGAGGATCATCGCAACAGCGAAAACAGGAGAATCAAAACCGTTATAAAGGCCGGCTGCGATCGCAACCGAAGTAACTGTCGCAGAGTGCCCCGAAGGCATTCCTCCGTCACCGAAAAGCCTCTCGATGCTGAATTTCTTTGTCAGGATAAAATTGCTTATACACTTAAAGACCTGGGCCAGAAACCAGGAAACAACGCCTACGATCAGGATCTTATTTGTTACTATCTGCAGAAGGAAATCCATACAATCCCTTTCAATTCCATAATCTAACCTATTTTACCCTATAAACGGCAAAAATAAAGACTATCAAAATGACACAAACAAAAAGATGCCGTAGCTTTCAACTACGGCATCTCTACAAACAAACTCAAAACTCTTATCCAAAGTGGTCTCGTTCTTACGCTTTAATAGTACAGTACCATTAAGGCATCATAAGGGAACGTTTGTTAATAATATGTGAACAAAAAGCTCCAATTTTGAAATCTTAGTCATAATAATCGAATTCGAGATCGCAGACCTTGACGGTATCGCCTTCCTTGACGCCCATTTTCTTGAGTTCCTCGAAAACGCCCTCGTTCTCGAGTGTCCTCTGGAAGAAGTTCGTCGATTCGGTGTCTCCGAAGTTCGTGGAATTGAAGATCTTGTTGATCCACTTTCCTGTTACTTCGAAATTGCCGTCCTCATTTATGATGATCTCATACTTCTTGCCTTCATCAAATGTGTAGACTCTCTCGCTGCCGTCAGCAATATCGTGAAGGACCGTGGGAGGTAGCTTCGATACTGCCTCAGTGATCTTGTCAGCCAGTTCCTCGATGCCGATACGGCCTGCAGCAGAGATGATGTACACATCCTCATAACCAAGTGCCTTTACCTCGTCAACGAACTTCTGAGCGTCCTCATCCGATACGCCGTCACACTTGTTGCCGACAACGATCTGGGGTCTTGAAGCGAGCTCAAGGCTGAATTCCTCAAGTTCCTTATTGATGGTCTTGAAGTCATCCATCGGATCCCTGCCGTCAGTACCTGAGAGATCCACGACATGGACAAGGAGTCTTGTTCTCTCGATATGTCTTAAGAAGTCGTGGCCTAAGCCTGCGCCCTCGTGTGCATTCTCGATGATACCCGGAATGTCTGCGATAACATACGAGAAATCGTCCTTGCTGACTACACCGAGAACCGGTTCCAATGTGGTAAAAGGATAATCCGCGATCTTCGGCTTGGCTCTTGTAAGAACTGAAAGGAGCGTTGATTTTCCGGCATTCGGGAAACCTACGAGGCCGACATCTGCGATGAGCTTTAATTCAATCGCGAGCTCTCTTTCCTCACCGTGAGATCCCGGTGTCGCAAACTGCGGAGCCTGTCTGATGGAATTAGCATAGTGCATGTTGCCAAGGCCGCCCTTGCCGCCTCTGGCAACTATGATCTCCTGTCCGGCTTCCGTAAGGTCGGCGATGATCTCGCCGGATTCGACGTCTTTTACGACAGTGCCGACGGGAACACCGATGATGAGGTCTTCACCGCGCTTGCCGTACATCTTTTTGCTCATGCCCTTTGCACCGTTCTGCGCAATGAACTTGTGCTTGAATCTGAAGTTCTGAAGGCTCGTCAGATTCGGTGCGGCCTGCAAAACAACATTTCCGCCATCGCCGCCGTCACCACCGTCGGGTCCGCCGTTGGTAATGTACTTCTCGGTATGGAAGCTGAGGCAGCCGTTACCGCCGTCTCCCGCTTTAACATAAATCTTAGAGTGATCTATAAACATCTGATTCTCCTAAATACAAGAGCAGCCCGATCGCAATAATGCGACAGACTGCTCCTCTTGGTTTCTTCTGAAATACCTAAAATTAGGCTACAGGATAAACGCTAACCTGCTTCTTATCCTTGCCCATACGCTCATACTTGACTGTACCGTCAATCAAAGCGAAAAGTGTATCATCGGATCCGATACCGACATTTGTGCCGGGATGGATCTTTGTGCCACGCTGTCTAACAAGGATATTGCCGGCCAGAACTGACTGTCCGTCACCTTTCTTCGCTCCTAATCTCTTGGACTGGGACTCACGGCCGTTCTTGGTGGAACCCATTCCCTTCTTATGTGCGAAGAGCTGTAAATTAAACTTAATCATAATTACACCTCCGGTGTTCTTGAATGAATTATCTCTACGTACTTCTTCTTACTGTCGTTATAATCTCTTGCTATCCCGATAAGACCTAATTCACAAGTCCTCATTATTACCTGAGCCCTGTCCTTCGTCTCATCGCTCCCCTGATCGGGAACCGTTATCCTCAAGTTAACGTCTTCTTCGCCCTCATTGCTGATACGGAAGAAAGATTCGCTGTCATAACCGCAAATATCTTCCAGGGCGCTTGCAGCAGTAAACAAAAGTGTTGAAACTGCGCTGCAGATTATGTCTCTGCCGAATTCGTCGTAGCCTGCATGCCCGTTGGCATATATAGCACAGATACGAGAATCTTCCCTATTGACGATAACGGAAATCATAAAGCCTTAAGCCCTGACTTACGCGTTGATAGCCTTGATAAGTACACGTGTGTAAGGCTGTCTGTGGCCATTCTTTCTTCTGTAGCCCTTCTTAGCCTTGTACTTAGAGACGATAACCTTCTTGTTTCTTCCCTGCTTAACGATCTCACCCGTTACTGTAGCCTTAACATCACCGGCTACGATACCGTTGTCATCAGATACTGCAAGTACTTCATCGAAAGTAACCTGGCTGCCAGCCTCACCTTCAAGCTTCTCAACGAAGATCTCATCGTCAACAGAAACCTTGTACTGCTTGCCGCCTGTCTTAATTACTGCGTACATATTCGCTCCTCCTGTTCTTCCAGTCTCGCTGCATAAAACCAAGGCATCGCTATAAAAAAGCGCATTTAAAAAAGCCCGTCGCATGCGGTCACCCGCGTATAATACACCGAAGGGCAAGTCAAAGTCAACAATTATTTTATATAAGGAGAAGTTTTCCGCTTGAGCCTAAGGTCAGCCGGCCAGGAATACGATTATTCCTGCGATGATCCCGAAAACAAGTCCCGACACCTCATAATAGTCCGAGATGCGCTTGATCGGTATGGCGCAGACGCACGGCAGGACGCTGATCCCGACGCCGACCGCGGAATAAACGGCAAGTTCCTTATTCCCCTGCATCATTCCGATGACCAGAAGGACAGCGGAAGGCACGAGCGACTCGATAAAATAAGCAGGGCTCGCAAAATATGCCGTTCTTCCCTGGCCTGAAGCCTTTGATTTCTTGTCAGACAGGATCAGGGCAACGGCAGAAAGACTCATTACGATAAAGACAATAAGGGCATTTACCCAGTTGGTGCTGTTGCTGAAGGCCTTCTCGATATTCGTAACATTTAACGCCGTGCCCGTTATCACCATGATCTCGACAATGCCGATAAAGATCGATGCGAGGAAGATCGGGAAGCCGTCATCTTTCCTGGAATACTTGAATTTATTGCTCAAAAGGAGCTTTAACTGGGCAAGTGCCATAAGCGCGATTATAAGGACCGGCGCATAGAGGGCCACATATTTCGCATACATCTTAACCTGGGGAATGAAGGTCAGAACGATCCCCGTAAGAGCGAGCCACCCAGAAAGGCCGAGGAAGATTATGGCTCCAAGGCTGTCACGGCCCTTAAGCTCTTTCCTGGCTTTCTCCGGAACTGCGACAGGCACCATGAACAGGAACAGCGCAAGGGATGCAACAGACAGGAATACCGCGATCGTAAGGATCATCTGTCTTACGGCGATCCTTGAAGATGCAAAGCCCTTTCCGAAGGTAGTTCCGAGATACTGAGAGAGCTCGTTCTGGAAATTGACCGACGAGATAAGGCCTGAAGTGCCGATATCCGTGGAATAGAGCGAGAGATATCTCTTCTGGTTAGGCGACACGTAGACTTTGGAAGAGAACACCTTTCCTCTCTTTGTGGGATGTCCGTACATCGTGTCGACACCTGAGATCTTCTCGAAGATCATCTGCGCACCCGTAAGGTCATTTGAGGTCTTTGCTTTGCTGTCAAAGCCGTAGATCGCACATGGCACATCCGGATTGTCTTCCGTATATTTAGCAAGTGAAGCATTGCCGGGATATTCAGGTGAGATCAGGACATAGCCTTCGATATTCTCAGCACCAGAGGAGATAAGGTCGTCCATGATCTTAAAGGCATCCTTGCCGACGGCGCAGACCACTACTTCTTCCTTTGTGTATCCCTTTGGAAGCTCATAGATATAGCTCTGATCGTCAAGCATCTTTCCCGGGTCGATTATCTCGTAGCCGAATTCGGAAGCCGCAAGACTGTTCCTTAAGGACACTTCAGGGATCGTCGACCCGTCGTTATAGATCAGGAGGGTCCTCTTCGTATCCTTTGTCCCGATGAAGGTGATAAGGTACAAAACAAATAAAGTTACTGCCATGACAAAAGCCAGCAGCAGCGCATACCACGCCATCTTCGGGATCTTCAGAGGCCTGAGCTTTCTGAATCCGTATTGAGGCGCGATCTTATTCTCAGTAGGTTTTGTAATTGAAGTCTTCTTCATCTTGGCTTAAGGGCAGAGCTCGTCTCCCAATGTCCTGATGTCTTCAGGTCCCAGGATAAGGATTATATCGCCGGGACGGATAAGCTCGTCGATCCTCTTCTTTAGGTCTTCCCTTTTTTCGAAGAATTCGGCATCACCGCCACGCTTATTGATCTCATCCGCGATCATCCTGCTCGACATGCCGAGAGTATCGCTCTCCCTGTCGGAGAAGATCTCTGCGAACAATACCTTTTTGCAGGGCAGAAGGCTTGTTACGTAATCTTCGAAAAGGAGCTTGGTCCTGTTAAATGTCAGGGGCTGGAAAACAACGAGGATATCGTTGTGCGGCATATTGGAAGCTGCCTCGATCGTAGCTCTTGCCGCTGTCGGGTGATGAGCGTAGTCGACTACGACGTCACAGCCCTTATACTTGCCCTTTACGGTATATCTTCCGTCAGCGCCTCCGAAGCTTAACAGCGCGCTCTTTATCGCATCGGACGATGCTCCGTTAAGATATGCTGCAGCTGCCGCATTTAAGGCATTTGCGATATTGTGGCGTCCCGGAATGTTGAGCTTTACGCTGATCCTCTCCTTGCCGTAGATGACGATATCGAATGCAGGAAGCCCTTCTTCGAAGACAATGTTGTCCGCATAGAAATCAGCCTGTCTTCCGGTCATAGCGCAGATCTTATCGTCAGATGCGCACGTTACGATCTTCGGGAATGTCCTTCCGGTCTTGCCGAAATATTCCTTCGCTTCGACAAGCGCACACGCAATATTCTTATCGTGGCCTGATACGACAACATATCCGTCGTCGTCAACGAGCCTTATGAAGCGCGCGAAAACATCGATCACATCCTCTATCGTCGGATAGCAGTCCACGTGATCGTGATCGATATTGGTGATAACAGCCGTTGTTGATGAGAAATTCAGGAACGACCTGTTGAACTCACATGCCTCAGATACCAGAAGGTCCTTGGAACCGGCTCTTACGGTGCCGTTGAAGATATCAAGGTCAGCACCCAAATGAACCGTAGGATCCAGGCCTGCATCAATCATCATGAGCGATATCATCGATGTCGTTGTTGTCTTTCCGTGCGTTCCGGATACATTGATGACGTTCTTGAAGCTCCTTGTAAAAGCGCCCAGGAATTCGGCCCTGTCAAAGATCTGAAGGTTGAGCTCGGTTGCTCTTCTTACCTCTTCATTATGGGGAAGGATGGCAGCGGTCTTAACGAGATAATCAGGCTTAAAATCGTCGATATTTGCAGCTATCTGGCTGTTATAGACCGTGATCCCCTGCTCTTTGAGGATCTCTGTCCTCTCAGACGGATGGTTGTCAGAGCCTCCGACAACAAATCCCGCATGCTGTGCAAGTCTTGCAAGTCCGTTCATGGAGATGCCGCCTATTCCGATAAAATAGATCCTGGCACCTTTCTGAATATCATTTAACGTGAAACACTTAGGTTCTAACATCAGTCGTCACTTCCCGTTTTGGCTTTATTTTCCCAGTAATTCTATCATTTCAGGAGCGCATAGCAAAATCGCCTACTACGGCATTGGTGAAGGAAATGAGGTCTGAAGCCTTGAGCCTTAACTGTACTCCCCTCTGCCCTGCGCTGACGCAGATATCGTCAAGGAGCTCTGCCATCTCATCGATGAAGGTCCTGTACTGCTTCTTCATGCCGATCGGCGAGCACCCGCCTCTGATATATCCCGTGACGTTCAGAAGGTCTTTTACGTGGATCATGTTGACGCTCTTGCATCCTGCAAGTTTTGCAGCCTTCTTAAGGTCGATCTCGTCATCAACGCTTATACAGAAGACAAGGTATTCACCCTTGTCCGACACTGCCGTCAGGGTCTTGAAAACTTCCTCGTAGGGGATCCCCAGGTATTCTGCGACGTGATGGCCGTCAAGGTCATTCTCGTCATATTCGTATTCTTCGTACGTATAAGGTACTCCCGCCTTATCGAGGATCCTCATCGCATTTGTCTTTTTAAACTGAGCCATAGTGCTCTCCTTATACATTGTTCCCGCATATTCTATCCTTGTTGCCAACACGATTCAAATTGGTAGAATAGACATATTGTATCTTCGAGGAGAATTTTATGCTTAATAAAGAATATCCCCTGCACGACATGAACGTTGTTTTCGACATGATCGAAAGCGCCATTGCCAAAGGCGGCACGCACGACAAGGCATTAGAGGAGATGAACCTCCTCATGCACCTTTACGCAGGGCTCCCGGCTGAAGGCGTCGAGGAAGGCATGATGTTCATTCACGGCAGAGCGTGCGAGATCCCTGCCACTTCAGACATCATCCCCCTTCACGTAAGGCTCATGAACCTCCTCGAATACCTCGAAAAGGTCGAATACTTGGCTGACATTCCCGCCACGCTCTCTCCTGAGGAGATCACAAAGCGTTCTAACATCATGAATTCTCTCGATGAACATGAGAAATTCTTCGGCACGCCGCTTCTCGGATATCAGTTCAACATGGGGACTTCAGCTCCCGTCAAGGTCGAAAAAGGCGAAGAAGAAGGTTCAGGCAGACTCCTTCTCATGAACAGCCAGGCTGCAGTCTTTGCCTGCGAAGACATCTATAAGACAGCTCTTTTCTACGAAGATAAGCTGGGCTTCAAGGCCGCTCACTTGGACGATGAGGCCATGCCCCACATAAAGCTCGTAAGAGATAACATCGCGATCGTTCTCGTAAAGGGTACGGGCGACATCACAAAGCCCGCAAGGAACTTCGGCATCAAGTATGACATGTATATCTACTGCTCAGAGCCTTTCCTGCTCCACAACGAGGTTGCCGGAAACGGCATTAAGATCGTCGAAGACCTCCCTGAGGCAAAGGCCGCACAGGACATGACCACCAACAGGCAGTTTGTTTTCGAGGACGTCGACGGAAGGCACATCTGCGTGTCGCAGTATATCGAGAGCAAATAAAGTTTCCGCCTGAAATCTGCAAGACTCCAAATCGTACGTTTTTGACCCCGAAAAGAGTACGATTCTGCCCGTTGCTCAGTGCAAGCAGTCAAATCGTACGTTTTTGACCTCGAAAAGAGTACGATTCTGCCCTTTGCTCTTTTCGCGCCAGGCATATTGATCCTTCAAAAGCAAAAGGCCCGCCACTTCATAAGTGACAGGCCCTTTTTATATGGTTTATCGCTATTAGATCTTGTGGAACTCCACATCGCCGGACGAGCAATTGATCTGCATGTCATTGGTACCGTTGCCGCTAATGTAATCCTTGCCTTCTTTTGTGAAAGGAAGCTCGTAGCTGAAGTCTCCGCTGGAGACCTTTACGTGAACAGTAATGTCGGAATCTTCCGGAAGGCTTACGTCGATTCCGCCGGAGCTGCAGTTGATCTTGGAAGTTGCAGGCGCCTTATCGAGGCTGATCGTGGAATGACCGCTTGAAGCCTTTGTGGAAAGGTTCTTAACTTCGTCAGCATCAAGAACGATCGGACCGGAGCTTACTTCGATGGAAAGTTCATCGACTGTTCCCATTTCAGCCTTTACTCCGCCCGAAGAAGAGTGGATCTTAGCGGTACCTACGTTACCTGTCTGGTACACTTCGATCTTGCCTGAAGACGAATCAATATCGAATGTTTTGCAATCGCCGTTCTGTGTAAGGACGAGATTTCCTGAAGAAAGCTTTAACTTAATGGAATCGGTATTTCCCGTCTGAACAAGATCCACATTGCCTGAAGAAGACTTATGCTCAATGGTCTTGGCTGAACAAGCGATCCTTGTATTGCCGGATGAAGCATGGGAATTAAGTGAATCAGTCGTAAAGTTGTCTAAAACAATGTTTCCGGAAGAAACGTTGATGATGAACTCGTCAAGATCCTGTGCTTCGGGGATGGTGACCTCGAGGCTCTTCTCGATACCATTGAAAGTGAGCATGTCCTTTGATGCACAGTATCTTATATAAAGAGTGTTGCCGTCTACCCATGTATGAACCTGATGGTCCTTGTCGATGTCCTTGTTTACGGTTTCCTCAACTTTAACCGAATCAGTAGCTGTTCCCTTGACTGTTACATTACCTGAAGCATAGTCGAGGTTGATCTTTGTGATCTTATCATCGATCTCGCGGTCGCCTGCTTCGTATTTATCTGCGTTATCGTACTTATAGTTCATAAAATTGATATTTCCGAATGAACATCCTGTGAGGCAGACTGCTGCGGGTACGATAAGAGCCATTGCTCCTGCTGCTAATTTATTTATTTTCATTCTTTTTTCCTCCCTTAAACATTCCGATTAAGAAGCCGATTCCGGCAATTAAGATTCCTACGCCGCAGATCGAAAGCATGAGAGGCAGCGTGGGAGCTGAGTATGATACGCCTGTGTTGGATACTGCTTTTTCAGCATTGCCTGCGAGCATTGAAAGCACTCCGGACAAAATACCTGAGGATATAATGCAAAGGCCTACCTTGGTGCATGCGTTGAAGCGCAGATATCTTATGATAGCGAAAAATGCCCAGCACATTGCTACAAGGGGCATAGCGATCGCAAATGCCATAGGCGCGAAAGTCTTCATCCCTGTATAAAGACCGATGCAGAACATCATGAAGGCAAATGTGACAGTGTATGCGCTCATGATCGCAAGGCCCTTGTGATTTTTAAGATAAGCATTAACAGGTCTTCTGAATGCGATAAACGGCGCGAAAAGCATCGTAAGTCCGAAGAGCGTTGACGAAGCTGCTACTAAGAACCAGCTGCCTCTTGTGTAGATGGCGATGATTCCGAGGAGAAGCAGAACGCTTCCGGTAAATGCTGCCATCGTCGTGAACATCTTATTCTCCGGTACCATGAGCGGCACGATGATCAAAGATGCTGCTACAAGGATTCCTGCAAGAACTATAAAGAACCATGTAAGTCCTGCGCCTGTCGCAAGGTTTACGATGAGGCATACGAGGATCGGGATCGAGAAGATCAAAGCGATAATGCTTCCTGCAAATGCGCTCTTCCTCTTAAAGAACTTGGCCTGGGAATTTATTACTTCGTCTTTTTCCTTAACGATCTTCTCGTCTATGGTAATGTCGCTCATATCAGCAAGCATCTTCTTGCATTCCGGGCATTCGGCAAGATGCTCTTCAACGATCTTCTTTGTGGCTTCGCTGCAGATATCGTCTTTATATATCGGCAGAAGATCTGAGATCAAATCACAATTATATTTCATATTCATCCATCCTTTCCTTGATCTTTAATCTGGCTCTGTGATACGTGACCCGGGCCCAGGTCTCGGTCTTTCCGAAGATAGAACCGATCTCCGCGAATGACAGCTCACCGAAGACCCTCAGCTGGAAGACTTCCTTGTACGGTTCCTCCAGCTGATGGAGTATCGTGTGGATCCGAAGTGAGGTTTCCCTGTCGGAGAGCTTTTCCTCGATTCCCTTATTCTCATCTGCAAGCTCTTCCGGGACCTCATCTTCCTGGTTCGCGTAACGCCTCTTGGAGTCGATAAAGATATTCTTTGCTATCGCGCACAGCCACGTGTAACTGTCGCTGTCTCCCCTGAAGCTCTTATCAGTCGATATCGCCCTGAAAAAGGTCTCCTGGGTTATCTCCTCAGCATCGTTGCGATCCTTGGCAAGCGTCATTACGTAGGAGAAAACCTTCATGTAAAAGGCTTCATATAGCTTTTCTGCGGTTTTCTTATCCACGTATCAAACAACCTTTCTTTTGTGATCTCACCTGTTAGACGTACGGATCGCAAATTCGTTACAAGAAAATTGAAAATTTTTTCAAATTATTTTTCTAAGGGCTCAAAACCCTTGATTTTATTATGTTTCAGCTTATTTAATCCCGACAGTCACCCGGTCATTTCCGCCGTAATCCCTGATCGTCATGCAGTTTTTAAGTCCGCCCTGCTCGAAAATCTTCCTCACAGAGTCACCCTGTTCATACCCGTGTTCGACTATCAGGGCACCGCCTTCCTTAAGAAGTTCCTTAGCAATATTAAGGAGAGGACCATAAAAATCAAGACCCGTGTCTCCGGCCCTCAAGGCGAGATCCGGCTCGTGATCCTTGACCACGCTGTCTAATTTCTCCATCTCTTTATTTGTTATGTAAGGAGGGTTGGATACGATAAAGTCGAGCTTTTCGAGCTTGGGGCAGGATGCCAGAATATCGTGCTTGATCACCTTTATATCTTCAGGCTTAAGCGCCTGAGATTCAACGTTAGATGCCGAGATGCCTGCAGCGGTATCGCTGATATCGACAAGATACCCTTTCGCGCTGCTGCCTGCTCTTACGATCTCATTAGCTACGGAAATACCTATGCAGCCCGTGCCGGTGCAGAGATCAGCAAACCTTATATCAGCAAGCCCATGACCATATTCAGGCACATTGAGGACGTCACCTGACGCCATTTTGTTAATGCCGAGGAACTTTAAAGCGGACTCGACTACGATCTCCGTGTCGGCTCTCGGGATGAGAACGCCCGGAGCCACCTTATAGCACTCCTTATAGAAATGGCGGTATCCCAGAATATAAGCAAGAGGCTCGCCGACAGCGCGCCTCTTTACAGCTTCTTCTAAAGCATTACCTTCGAATTCTTCCTTAAGGATCTTAATGTCCAACAAAGCTTCATCGTCGCCGGATTCCTTCAAAAGATCCAGAAGCCTATCCTTACCAGTTGTCATCTTCCTTGTTCTCCGGAATAACTGCCTGCATTGAAGCAATTGCTACTTCAACGATAGGACCGTCAGGCTCCTGGGTCGTGAACTTCTGGAGCCAGAGACCCGGCTTGGACAAAAGCCTGCAGAACCAGTTCCTGTCGTGGCGTCCGACAAATCTCAGGATCTCATAAGAGATCGAGCAGATGACCGGGATCGCTACAAGTCTGATCGCAACGTTGACCCAAGCAGGCTGCGCGCCTGTGAAGATGCCGATGACTGTATAGATGATGATGGAAATGGCAAGAACGTTGAACATAAAGGATGTTCCGCAGCGGGGATGGAATCTTGTCTGCTTCAGCACGTTCTCGACTGTAAGCGGGAGACCTGCCTCATAGCATGCGATGGTCTTATGCTCAGCGCCGTGATAACGCCATACTCTCTTGATATCCTTAAGCTTGGATGCGAAAACCAGATACAGAAGGAATATGATCAATCTCAAAAGACCCTCAACAACGCTCGTAAGCGCATTGAACCATGTGAGTTCCCTTAAGTATTCAGGAACAAATTTAAGCGCGATCTCAACCAGAAGTCTCGGAGCAAGAATGAAAAGTCCTACTGACAGAAGGATTCCGACGATAGCGGAGATCGTCATCATGACATTGAAGTGCCTCTCTGCAAACTCATCAAGACGTGACTTCTTCTCGCCTTCCTTCTTCTCATCCGGCTTGCCCTCTTCGGAGATATCAGCAGCCTTCATGAGCGCGCCGGTACCCGTAACGAGCATCTTATAGAATCTGATGCATCCTCTTATGAACGGAACCTTATCGAAATAAGATGTCTTCTCGCTCTGCTTGATCTCTTCAACATAGATCGTGCCGTCGCCCTTCCTTACCGCCATTGCGGTTCTTGAAGGTCCGACCATCATGACGCCCTCGATCAGGGCCTGACCGCCGATCGTTGTCTTCTTTACCGGAACGGGGCAGGACTTCTTGCCCTTCTTTTTCGAAGCCTTGGCAGGAGCAGGTGACGGTGCGCTCTGCTCTTCTGCGATCGCACTTTCCTTAACCTGAGCTGCGGGCTCGATCGTTGTTTCCTCTATCATATCCGGATCGACCGGAACCATATTGCCTTTGTTCTCTGACATATTCTTCCCCCAAATCTAGGCATAATTATTCATTCTGCCTTGGATTATATCATTTTAAAGCGCGCGTGATATTACAGAGTAAAGGCAAATTAGCGTTAGTTAACCAAACAAAAGAGGCCGCCCAATATTGGACAGCCTCTAATTAGCTTTGGTTGAACGAGAATTAAGCCTTTTCCATTCTCTTCTTGAACTTATCAACACGTCCGCCTGTATCAACGAGCTTCTGCTTGCCTGTATAGAACGGGTGGCAGTTAGAGCAGATATCAACTCTCAGATCGCTCTTTGTGGAAAGAGTCTCGAATGTGTTGCCGCATGCGCACTTAACTGTGACAAGATGCGTCTTAGGATGAATTCCTTCTTTCATTTTACCTTTCACCTCTCAATCAAAGATATGACGCGTAACCAGATTCTCACGTATGTCATACCGGATTCTTCGTGTTAGCCATGCTATATTACTTGAATAGCAGCGGGTTGTCAATCGGTTGCAAAAGATTTCTTTACGGAGAGGACGAAAGACTTGTTGCTCGTGGTCTTCTCCATAAAGCTGATGACGGCATTTGTAGCCGTGATCGTATCTGCTTCCGCGATCCTTCTTCTGATGAGCCATACGGCATCGAGCTCTTCGGGTGTGAGCAGGAGGTCTTCTCTTCTCGTACCGGACTTGTCGACTGCGATAGCCGGGAAAACTCTTCTGTCGGCGAGCTTTCTGTCCAGAGTGACTTCCATGTTGCCCGTTCCCTTGAATTCCTCGAAAATGACTTCGTCCATTCTTGAACCGGTCTCGATCAAAGCCGTAGCGAGGATCGTCAAGGATCCGCCGTGCTCGATATTACGAGCGGCACCGAAGAATCTCTTAGGTCCGTAGAGTGATCCCGGATCAAGACCGCCTGACAAAGTTCTTCCCGTAGGGTTGATAGTAAGGTTGTATGCTCTTGCAAGTCTTGTCATGGAGTCCAAAAGGATTACTACGTCCTTGCCGAGCTCAACAAGTCTCATTGCTCTCTCGAGAACGAGTTCCGTTACTCTTACGTGGTTCTCGGGGCGCTTATCAAATGTAGAGTAAACTACTTCGCCTGAAATATTCCTCTGCATGTCCGTAACTTCCTCAGGACGCTCGTCGATGAGGAGAACGATAAGTACGCAGTCAGGATTGTTAGCTGTGATTGAATTTGCGACCTTCTGGAGGAGGATCGTCTTACCCGCCTTCGGAGGGGAAACGATCATACCTCTCTGGCCTTTACCGATAGGTGAGAAAAGATCGATGATCCTCATGGAGATATCTTCCTTCTCGGTCTCAAGGTCAAGTCTCTCATCAGGATAGATAGCCGTGAGGCTCTCGAACTTGGGACGTCTCCTGATATTCTCATAGTCATTCTCGATCACGGGAATGCCGTTAACTTCAGTAATGCGCTTGAGCGGTGCATATCTGTCCTTGCCGCGCTTCGGGATCGCAAAGCCCTTGATGTAGTCGCCTCTGCGAAGTCCCATTCTCTTTATCATCTGGCCGGGAACATAAGCGTCATCTTCGCCGGGCAGATAGTTATTTCTGTGAACGAAGCCGCAGAAATCATTCTTGTTGCCTTCATTGTTGTTGATCGCGAGAACGCCTTCGATCTCGATCTCAACGGGAAGGACCACTTCAGGTACTTCATCCTCAGCCGCAACAGGAGCTTCCTCAACAGTCTCAACTGTCTTGGTATCCTGACCGGGACCGAATGTGATCTTCCTTCTCTTGGATCTGCCATGCCTTCCCTGGCCCTGTGCCTGCTCAGGCTTCTTCTCTTCAGCCTTAGCCTCTGCGGGTGCTTCAGTTGCAGGTGCTTCTGCAGCAGGTGCCTCTGATGCGGGAGCTTCTGCCGAAACCTCAGGCGCAGCTGCCTGAGCGACTGCTTCCTCGATAGGTGTGGGCTCAGCTGCCTTTATTTCCTCAGCGGGAGCATCAGCCTTCTTCTTGGGCTTTCTGCCCCTGGCAGACTTCTTCTCAGCCTTAGGTGCTTCTTCAGCTGCTTCAGAAGGAACCGCTGCCGTTTCAGCAGGCGCTGCCGGAGCTTCTGCTGCCGGAGCTTCTGCTGCCGGCGCGGCTTCTTCAGCCTTTACTGCCTTCTTTCTGCCTCTTGCCGGCTTCTTCTCAGCCTTAGCCTTCTCTTCCTTGGGCTCTTTTGCAGCTTCTTCAGTTACTTTCTTAGCCACTTTCTTCTCCTTCTTCTCTGCCTTGATCATGGCATCAGCCAGCTCGTTAGTCTCGAACCTTGCGGTCCTGCCGACATCAACGATCAGCTCGTCCAATGACTTCTGGTTCTCAGTACTCTTAACGGGTTCCGGAAGAGGAGCTGCCTTCATAGTAAAATCTTCTTCAGCAAGGTCAACGGCAGTAATATCACCGATGTCCTTTGCGCCTGTGATGGCCATGAGGAGCTCATCTCTTGTCTTTGATTCTGCTTCTTCCGGTGTGAAATCACCGAAAGCAACAGCTATCTGTCTCAAGTCAGAATCTGTCTTGGAATTCAAATTGTCAAAATCGTCCATAAACGCCTTTCGAAAAATGTAATGATCGCAAATCTGTTATATGCCTATACGCAGTAATACTTAAATGGGATATCAAACTTCAAACGTAAAAGGAAAATATCGAAATATAAAGAATGCGCGCCGGGGACTTCACCCGACGCGCATAATATAACATTTGTTATAGTTTCAGTCAATCAAATAGGTTTTAGTTATCAGAAAGTGCCGCAAATTTATCCATCATGTCGAGCGCCTTACCTGTACCGATTACAACGCAGGAAACAGGGTCCTGTGCGAGGTATACGTCGATACCGATCCTGTTGGACAGCATGTGGTCAAGACCGTAGAGCATAGCGCCGCCGCCCGTCATAACGATACCTCTCTGTGAGATATCAGCCATGAGTTCCGGAGGTGTTCTCTCAAGAACGTTGTGTACGGCCTCGAAAATCTGTGTGATAGGCTCTTCCAATGCTTCGAGCATCTCTGTTGAAGATACAGTAACTGTTGAAGGAAGACCCGTGATGATGTTTCTTCCCTGAACGTCCAGTGTGAGCTCCTCGTCTCTCGGATAAGCGCAGCCGATCTCGATCTTGAGCTTCTCTGCCGTCTTCTCACCGATGAGGATGTTATGTCTCTTACGAACGTGCTTGATGATGGCTTCGTCGAACTTATCGCCTGCTACCTTCAAAGATGCGTCAACAACAGGCTCGCAAAGGGAGATAACGGAGATATCAGTAGTACCGCCGCCGATATCTACTACCATTGAACCACATGCCTTTGTGATATCGATACCTGCACCGATTGCTGCTGCGATAGGCTCTCTGATGAGGAATACGTCCTTTGCACCTGCGTGACGGCAGGCATTCTCTACTGCCTGCTGCTCAACGGGTGTGATTACCGAAGGAACGCAGACAACGATAGTAGGCTTGAAATATGTGGCACGAAGACCTGTGCATACACGGCCGATAAATGCCTTGAGCATTACTTCCGTAGCTCTGAAGTCAGAGATAACGCCCTCTCTCAAAGGACGGATAGCTTCAACGATACCCGGAGTACGGCCGAGCATGAGTGAAGCTGATTCACCTACTGCCAGGACCTTACCGGTCTTGCTGTTTACGGCAACAACAGAAGGTTCCTTAAGAACGATACCCTTACCTCTGATGTAAACAAGAACACTGCTGGTGCCGAGATCGACACCGATTTCCATGCCTAAACCCATTTTTTCACCTCATATATATCAGAAAACGCCATATTTTGACGTGTTAGTCCGCAAAAATTCAATTTATTATTACATCACGTATAGTAAAAATCAATTACGCGATGCCCTATTTTAAGTGACATTCTGATTTCAATTTGTGGCGATTTGTAGGTAATTATTCATTCTTTATGATCTTTCCGTCACTGAGTTCTATCAACCTGTCAGCATATTCAGCGAATGCCGTGTTATGTGTAACGATAATGACCGTCTTCCCTGCTTTGTTCAGCTCACGGAACAGTTCTAGAACTTCCTCACCGGTCTTTACATCAAGTGCGCCGGTCGGTTCGTCGGCCAGAATTACTTCCGGATCGTTAACCATAGCTCTGGCTATAGCGCAGCGCTGCTTTTCTCCACCGGACAGATTTCCAGCTCTTTTCCGAAGCAACCCGTCGATCCCAACAAGCTTTGCACATTCTTTTATCCTGTTTTTTTGTTCTTTATTGTTCAGTTTGCTCTTAGCGATGATCAAAGCAAGCTCAATATTCTGATAAACAGTATATTGCGGGATCAAGCTGTAGCTCTGGAATACATAGCCGAACTTCCTTGCCCTCAATAAGGCTTTCTCAGAATCTTTTAGACTCTTGTATTCTTTGTCATCGAAGTATACCTCTCCGGAAGTCAGATCACATTGGGCGCCGATAACATTAAGAAGCGTGCTCTTACCGGAACCTGATCTGCCAAGAATTACAGTAAACTCACCTTTGTCTATTTCCAGCTCATCTATATCTAAAGCTCGTATTTTCTTATCCTTGCCGTCGTTAAACTCTTTAACAGCATTCTTAAGCCTGATTATTCCACCCATATTTACTCCTCTCGTTGAAGTTCAATGCTCAACACCTTTACGATAAATGGGATATGAGCAACAAGGCATCCTACTAAACACAAAAGAAACGCGATAATAGCGTATTTGGTACTCCAATAAAACTCAGATACTGTGACTCCGACAACTAAAACGTTTCGTCCATCACAAATGCTTTTGAATATTATTGTTCCGGCCAAAAGCCCCGGTATGATCACAAGCAGATGGTTGATCAATACGTTCATGACCGCAGCTTTTCTTGAAAGCCCAATTCTCATGAAAGTTATAATGTAATTGCTTATTCTGTCTAAACCCAAATAAGTATTTGCCATAATAACAACAAAGAGCAAAATTACTGATAGCAACACTTTGTTCTTTAGTTCATCAGCAGTTTTCTTAAAACTGTATTTTTGACCACCATACTCCTCTGAAGGGTTATATTTATAGAAACAGTCAGGATCTTCACCCAGTTCATTCATAAACTTTCTGATTTTGTCAGCAGATAACTCAGAATTCGATTTTATTAGTAGCGTAGTTGAAGTACTCAGAAATGCCTGCCTGTCTGTTTTGGATAGATATATTATTGCTTTTTGATTATCCATCTCAACTTCAAGAAGAGGATCGGGAATGATCGGGTTCTCAAAAAAGCCTATTACCTTAAGTCTGAAAGTAGGTTCTTCCTGATCTTCAAAATCATCCAATATATTCGTTGATGCAAAAAAATCATATGTCTGGCCGCATTTAAAATCAGCCTTATATAAACTCGGCAAGATTATTACATTTGTCTCACCCGGTTCAGGAAGCCTTCCCTCCGTGACGGCTAAAGGAATATCACGAAATATAGGATTGCCATAATCATATGCCTGCAGATAAAGAGCTTTCATTGGATCTCTGCCTGAAGTGAAATATGTTATATATATGTTTCCAACCGGAGAAGTAATTTCATCTACATCAAAGCGTTCACGGATCATAGCTTCCCGTTCTTTCATTATTTCCGAATAATCGTTGCGCCCAAAATCAGCCATACATGTCCCCATGTTCATATCGTATAGAGTGCTGTCATAAGAATAAATATAGATGTTATTCAGATAATCAGGGAAATGCTTTTTCGCTTCTTTATAATTCGAGAAACCTGTAACCGCCAGAGTAGTTATAATGACCGTGACAGCACACATAGCAATAAACACTATGTTCTTAATGAAGTTATCTTTATATAGCAACAATTGAATCTTAAAATTCATTATCGACACTCTTTCCCCTTAGGTCTGAAATAAATGTAATTCACAGATATCAGAATAATAATGAACTGAAGCAACATGGCCAGCAGATCATACGGATGCCCGATATTCAGGAAGCTAATAGCATCAGCCTTCTCAGCAAGTTTCAAAATGATAAACACAATGGCTTCTGAAATAACGAGATATATAACGATCGGCAACTGGCTCATTAAAAAGCAGCCAAACTTCGACAGACCTAACCTGCTGCATATATTAATGAATCCGACATTGCCTTTCATGAAATCTGATAAGACTATTAATTCACCCACCAAAATCACAATGATAACCAGGAGCGACAGTTCTGCCGCTAATGTAAGCTCAGCCTCGTCGCCGCTTGTATCAAGTGTAGTCTCGGAAAAATATGCCTCGTCTACCTCAGCGTATTTGGAAATTACAGTATTTAATTCCGTTTCCTCCGAAGCATCAAGAGTTCTGTCTGGCCATACAATAATAGTTATTTCCTCACCATCAGAGATTTGATTAAAATCTTCCTTAGTGACAATAAGGCCCATGGCCAAATCTGACGGAAACGAAACTGATCTATCCACCATCACAATTCCTGTTGTAACGCATTCGCCTAACTCCGGAAGAACAGCCAGCTTCCCTATTCTTTCATCGGTAACGGTGCTGAATTCATAATAAGTATATGGTGTATGCACCACTAAAACTTCGCGATTTTTGTTTGGAATACTTCCGGACGCTAATTTGAAACCTCTAAACTGTTCTTTGCCATAAGCATTTTCAAGCTCTTTCAGCCGATGATCGGTTATAGCTATGGCTTTTCCTTCACCATACAGGTTCAGATAATTAACATTAAAGTCTTTCAGGCATGCAACCACAAAATCTGAGCTGTTATCCGAAATGTCATTTTCTATAGAATCGAGATCGGAACAGTTAAACCCGGATACTGTATAACGATAATAGCCTTGCTTCACAAGAGCATTATTTGCATCATTATTGTCTTTCAAAATCTTCAGAGGTCTTATTATGGTTATGAAACCCAGAACACACAAAACAAAGGTCAATACAAGTACCACCCCTTGTTTCCATTTATCCAGCAATTGTCTTGTCAGATACCTTATCAACTCTGCAAATTCCTTACATCGCCATTAAACAAGCCAATACGTCTTTCAGCTTAATCATAGCCATATAATCCCCAATATTTGATATATAAACAAAGAATAAAACACGCCATCTTTATAGTCAAGCAAACCATAATTTGTCAAGATTCAATAACACACGTTATAAATTAAACGAAATACTTATATTCTTATACTTACTGTAATTTTCGAAAACATCGGAGTATAATTAGTTGTTTCAATATAAGAAAGGAGTCTTTTTATGAGTTATTCAATTGAGACCGACAAGAAGTGGCAGGCAAAATGGGCTGAGACAGAGCTCTACAAGTTTAATCCCGATGCAGAGGGAAAGAAGCTATATTGCCTTGAGATGTTCTCTTATCCTTCCGGAGCTAATCTTCATCTGGGTCACTGGTATAACTATTCACTTACCGACTCCTGGGCAAGGTTCAAGCACATGCAGGGCTATAACCTTTTCCACCCCATGGGATTCGACTCTTTCGGACTCCCTGCTGAGAACTATGCGATCAAGACAGGCATCCATCCCCAGGATTCCACGCTCAAGAATATCGACACAATGGAAAAGCAGCTCCAGGCAATGGGCACGACAGTAGACTGGGACTATGAGGTAAAGACATGCATGCCCGACTACTACAGATGGAATCAGTGGTTCTTCATCGAGCTCTACAAGAGAGGCCTTGCTTACCGTAAGAATGCACCTGTTAACTGGTGTCCTTCATGCAAGACCGTTCTTGCAAACGAGCAGGTAATCGACGGCACTTGCGAGAGATGCCATACGGAAGTTGTACGTAAGAACATGACTCAGTGGTTCTTTAAGATCACAGAGTATGCTCAGGAACTTTTAGATGACCTTCCGAAGCTCGACTGGCCTGAGAAGACCAAGAAGCTCCAGAAGAACTGGATCGGCAGATCAGAAGGTGCTCAGGTAGCACTTTACGTCGAGAAGAACGGCGAGCGTCTTACAAACGAAGACGGTTCTCCCATGAAGCTCGAAGTATTCACGACAAGAGTCGATACGTTCATGGGTATCACATATGTCGTTATCGCACCTGAGTCAGAGCTCTGCGCAAAGCTCACTACTGACGAGTGCCGCGAAGCCGTTGAAGCTTACCGCCAGGCAACTGCTAAGGTAAACGAGATCGACCGTATGTCCACAACACGTGAGAAGACGGGCGTTTTCACAGGCGCTTATGCAATTCATCCTTTGAACGGCAGAAGAGTTCCGATCTGGGCAGCAGATTATGTTGTTGCAGGTTACGGTACGGGCGTCGTTATGGCTGTTCCTTCACACGATGAGAGAGACTTCGATTTTGCTCACAAGTACGGCCTCGACATCATCCGCGTTATCCAGCCCGAGAAGGGTGTTGACAGTGATCTCCCTTACTGCGAAAAGAAGGGTTATCTCACAAATTCCGGCGAGTTCGACGGAATGGAGATGCACGATGCTCAGAAGGCAATCGTTGCAAAGCTCAACGAGATCGGCATGGGCGAATGGAAAGTAAACTACAGACTCAGAGACTGGCTCATCTCCCGTCAGAGATACTGGGGAACACCTATCCCGATGATCCACTGCCCTTCATGCGGTGTCGTACCTGTACCCGAGGATCAGCTCCCTGTTCTTCTCCCCTACGACGTTGAGTTCACACCCGACGGTGAGAGCCCGCTTGCCAAGTGCGAATCATTCATGAACTGCAAGTGCCCCAAGTGCGGCGGCGATGCAAGACGTGACCCTGATACGATGGATACTTTCGTTGACTCTTCATGGTATCAGTTCAGATATCCTGATAATAAGAACGACAAGGAGATGTTCTCCAAGGAGAAGATCGACAAGTTCTGCCCTGTCGATAAGTACGTAGGCGGCGCTGAGCACGCATGCATGCACCTGCTCTACGCGAGATTCTTCACAAAGGCTATGCGTGACATGGGCATGCTCGATTTCGACGAGCCTTTCACAAGCCTCGTTCACCAGGGCACTATCCTGGGACCTGACGGACAGAAGATGAGTAAGTCCAGAGGCAACACCGTTGCACCTGACGACTACATCAGCAAGTACGGTTCAGACGTATTCAGAACATACTTGGGATTTGGCTTTGCATACATCGAGGGTGGTCCCTGGGCTGATTCAGGACTTCAGGCTATTGTTAAGTTCTTCAGAAGGATCGAGACATGCGTTGCTGACTGCGCAGGTGCTTCCGCTTCTGCAGTTCCAGCTAAGGCTGACATGACTTCTGCAGACAAGGAACTCAACTATGCTATTAACTACGCTATCAAGAGTTCCACGGCTGATATCGAGAAGTTCCAGTTCAATACTCCTATCGCACGTATGATGGAGCTCTTGAACGCTATCACAAAGTACAGCCAGGATGCTTCCGCTAAGGCTGAATTCAAGAGATACGCTACAGAGAAGCTTGTTCTCCTCCTCGCACCCTTCGCTCCTCACTTCACGGAAGAACTCTGGTGCGAAGTATTGGGCAACGGTTATTCCGTATACAACCAGAAGTGGCCTGAAGTAGACGAGTCCGCTCTCGTTAAGGATGAGATCGAGATCGCAGTCCAGATCAACGGCAAGGTCCAGTTCAAGGTCAACATCCCTGCCGAAGCTGACCAGGCTGAAGTAGAAGCTATCGTTAATGCTGACGACAGGCTCGCAGGCGCTCTTGCCGGCAGATCGATCGTCAAGTTCATCTACGTTAAGGGCAGGATCGCCAACATCGTAGCGAAGTAATGAACGTTAACAATTAAGGATTGAGGGCTGTCTGCAAATTGTGCAGGCAGCCTCTTTATTTCTGTGAGTTGCAAAGGGTAAAGGGTAAAAATGCTCGAAAAATATGCTTGCAAGTTGCAAAGGCTGAAATCGTACCTTTTTCAGGGTTAAAAACGTACGATTTGACTGCTTGCAAGTTGCAACGAAAGAAATCGTACCTTTTTCAGGGTTAAAAACGTACGATTTGAAGCTTTGCAATCTTTAAGGCAAAACATGTGATCAACAAAAAAGATCAGCGCCTTTATTCTTCTTCAAATTCAGCTTTATGCTTTTCGAAAAAGTCGTAAAAATATCTCACGTTCTCGAGTTCAGTCCAGCTTGAGACTTTGAAATCTTTGGAATCGAGATCGTATATCTTTGCATTCAATATTCCAAGCATAAATGGTGAGTGAGTAGCGATAATGAACTGGCAGCCCAGAAGCCTTGCCATCTCATTGATCTTCTCTGCAAGACGCACCTGATTTGACGGCGACAGCGACACTTCCGGCTCGTCCAGAAGGTATAGTGCATTCGGCCTTATGAATTCCTTGAAAAACCGGAATGCAGTCTCTCCATTAGAATATTTCTCCTGCGAGAACATAACATTCTCCTGAAGTTTTCTGCCCTGCTTCGACGCAAGAAAATCGTCAGCCTCTTCTTTGCTTTTCCCGTCTGAGATCTGATCGTAAACAAGGCTCTTCTCCAACACGGCTTTCTGCTGGATCTTCTTGATCTCATACAGGATGTCTTCGCTCTTAATGTAACGGCTGTCCTGCGGCAGCGATCTAATTGTCCTGCCAAGTTCATCTTCGCCAAGACAATACGAGCATTCAGATATAAATCTTCCGCAGTAATCCTCATTGCCGAACTTGTTCGGCGTAGCATATTCCTTGCCCTTGATCTTGAGCTTGTTCGATATCTGATTAAGAAGCGTGGATTTGCCCGAACCGTTATTTCCGTACAAGACCGTTATCTGCTCGAAAAAGAACACCATCCCTTCCCTGCGCCTGAACACGTTATAAGGATAGATGTTAGGGCATGATATCCTCTCAGGACTTAATCCGAAACTTTGTAAATAGATCATATAAACTCCGGCAAATTTTTTATCTGAACATAATCCTACCACTTCAGCAGTCCGATTAATCGAACGCATCGTTAGAAGGCACATCAAAGAATGTGATTGCTTGCCATTCAATGTAAGACTGCATAAGCATCTTTGTTCTTCCGCGAATAATCAACGGGCTGCCCAAGTACCGGACAGCCCGTTTTTAAGTTGGAAAAACCGAGAAAATAAGTTGTTCTTTTACGCTCAGCAGTTCTTGTAGTAGACCTCGATAAGGCCCTTTAAGATGAGTTCCTTATCGCATATGATCTTGTGTTTGCAAAGAGGCGTTACAAGAGACGAATATCTGCCTGTTGCGACGATGACGCATTCTTCGCCGTATTCTTCTTCGATACGTTCGATCATACCGTCGATCAGGGCGGCGTTCTGGCAGATCAGACCGCTCTTCATGCTGTCAACGGTATTCGTGCCGATAACTTTCTTAGGTGTCTCAAATGCGATGTTGGGAAGCTGTGACGTTTTGCTGCTCAATGCTTCAGCGGCAATCCCCATACCTGCGCCGATAGATGTTCCAAGGTAATTCTTTTCGCTGTCAATGAGCGAGAAAGCTGTCGCGGTGCCCATGTAGATATTGATCTGCGGAACACCGTATTCCTTTATGCCTGCTACGGCAGAAACAACGAGATCGCTTCCTAACTGGGCCGGGTTATCGATCCTGATCTTAAGACCTGTCTTAACACCCGGGCCTACCACGATCGGAGACACTTTTGCGAAGCGCTCGACAGCGTTCTTTATCGTTCCCGTAACGGAAGGAACAACGGATGAGATTATGGCACCTTCTATATCTTCAAATGAAGCGACATTGAATTCCAGGGCCGACTTTATGAGCGATGCATACTCCAAATCGGTGTAGGACCTGTCGGTCGATAAGAGCTCGGTGAAAAGGATCTTGCGGTCCTCAAAACAACCCAAAAGGATATGTGTGTTTCCGATATCGATTGCAAGTACCATAGATCTCTCCTCCTGTTAATCTTCTATGAGTTTTGCCTTGAAGAGCGCCGTTCCGACAGCGCCTGTGATTATGAACGAAGCGATTGCTTCGAGTACTGCATTGATGCCTACCATTGCTACGAAAAGCGCGAGGAAGCTGAGCTCGGGATTAAGTCCTGTTGCCTCGCCGACCGTCGCCTTGCCGAAGAGAAGGATCAGTGCGCTTACAAAGAAAAAAGTATTAAACACTGCTGCCGACAGACCTGTCAGTGAAGATCTGACGATAACGTTCTTTGTGAGCTTTGTGATGAGCTTGAAAATAAGACCTGCGCATAAGCCTGCCAATGCTCTGCATACGACGCACATGATGAATGTAAAGAACACATTCTTGGATGCTAAATATGTTCCGAAAGCATCCATTCCGAAGCACTGTACAAAGCTAGTAATGCCAAATACCGTTCCCAAAGCCGCACCGGCCCAGGGACCTTTGGCAAGACTGCCGACTGCAACGGGGATCATGAGGAACGAGATGGAGACAACTCCGACTCTGAGATATCCTACGGGAGTAAAAGCCATTAAGATGATAAGTCCCGTCAGGATGCCAAGAAGCGCAATGGTCTTGGTCTTTGAATTGCGATTTTGTTTTGACATAACAAAATCCTCCTTTAAGTTATTATTCCTCTATTCGAGGATACAATTACGCGGCATCCGGCTGACTTTAAAGACCCTCCGTCAGATTCTTAAAAAAAGATATCTGCGTACATCAAGGCATCTTATGCAAAAGCCAAGCGTTCTGCCGATAGGGATTATACTACAAGGTCCCTGAGTCATACAAACCCAAGGACCTTTTTCATTCATATGAACAAAACCGTTTCTGATCAGGCTTCAGACTTTATCTCCTCTGTACGGTAGATCAGCTTAACTTCGCCATCCATATCATCACTGATTCCGGAGAAACTCTTATACTTTTTCGATACATCGACAGTGGCCTTCAAACGATCTAAAGTATTACCGATATCACCGTCAACGAGTTCTACGATCTTGCATATGCCCTCTTTATTAAGCTTATCCAGACCGTCAGAAAGCTTCATGGAACCGTCCTTAAGTTTCGACACACCGTCAGCCAGGGCAGGAACACCGTCTTTAATCTTAAGCGCGCCATCGTAGAGCTGGGCTGAACCGCTCTTAAGCTTCTCAGTTCCTGATTTAAGTTCTGTTGCTCCTGATGACAGTTTTGATGCGCCCTTTGCTGCTGAATCTACTCCATCGGTATATGCAATAACACCAAGGTAGAATGCATTGAAACTGTCAAGAGAGGTCTTAACTGAAATGATCTGCTTTGATCCTTCGGAAGCTTCTTTCAGCTTATTCTGTACAGCATCTGATGCCATGTTATCGGCAATTGCCTTTTTAATCTGAATCTCAACATTGTCAGAGATTGTCTTTTTGACAGTGTCAGACTTCATCTGATCCTCAACTGCAGCATCGATAGCAGAAACGATCTCATCTGCGGACATCTTTTCTTTGACCATGCCGTCGATCTTTGATGTGATCTCATCAGATGACATCTTAGCTTCGATAGCAGCATCGATCTGAGATTGTACTTCTTCAGTTATATTGCCTGCTTCAACTGCAGCATCATATTCTTCCTTGCTCATTCCCAAAGAAGCTTCGATAACGCTTGCCGTAACCTGGGTTCTTATTCCGGCTTCCACGCCTGAAACAACTTTCTCTTTTGTTGCCTGCGTAACTTTTGTTCTAACCTGGTCTTCAACTGTCTCCGTTACCTTTTCAGTGATCTTGTCTCTGTTGGCTTCAACTGCCTTGCTGACAGAATCCAGAGCCTGGTTATAAACATTCGTCTCATCTAAAGAATCAATAACCTTATTCAGCACCTGTGCATAATTGGAGATAGTAAGCTTTGGAATTGATATTCCTGCTGCCTGTATCTGCTTTGTTGCAGTATCAAGAAGCGAATTGAATACCTGCTTTGCTCCGCCTGTAAGATCATCGCTCTTGGAGGATAAAGTATCGAGGCCCTTTGAAAGCTCGCTTATACCGGACTTGATCTTCCCTGCACCGTCATCAAGTGATGCTGCGCCGTCTCTTAACTCTTTTGCTCCCTCAGCAAGCTTATCGATGCCGTCAACAAGTTCTTTGGATTTACTGAGCAAAGTATCCAGACCGCCGTATAGCTTTGAAGAACCGTCTAAAAGCTTATCCATTGCATCTGTGAGGTTCTTCATCGAATCTCTGACGTCGTCTTCATTGAGCTTATCTGCATCAAGATCATTGAAAAGATCGTTAGTCGCGATAGTTACTGTCATACCAAGACTGAAATCTTTAACATCCGCTGTGATCTCGACATAGTCAGGGATCTCGAGCTTATCTTTGCTGATAGCAAGATTATCCTGAAGACCGGGAAATGCGAGGCCTGCTACAACAGTCCTTGTTCCGTCATTTACCACCTTGCCGTTTGTGACTTCCACATTGCTGAACTTATCGTCATCCAGTTCTATTCCGGTAAGCATCGCAAAAGGCACATATATTTTCTCTTTCTTTCCGCCGATATCGACCATCTCATACTGGTTGTTCTTATAGTCGAATCTGATAGTTACCCTGCCACTCTTTCCTGCAATCTCTTTTGCTGACATGGTCTTACCGTCAAGCTTATATGAAACGCTGACATCAACAGGGAGTGCTTTTGTCGTACTTCCCTGATAGTAGATATCGTTACCTTCGGCATCCCACACTTTCATGTGATCTCCGTTTATAGAATACGTTTCGTTGCCTTTAACATTCTTGATATCGGTAAGTTTTGTATCGTCGATGATCTCATTATCGGCTTTTGCATTCTTTATCCAATCGCTGACGATTACTTTTTTGACTGTTCCGTCAGAATTAGCGAGAACATAAACAGTCTCATCCTTAATGTTAACATCAGCTGTCTTTGAAGGTGTTTTCACATCTTCCTGAACAGGTTCACTTACCTCAGGTTCCAATAAAGGTTCCTCATCTTTTGTCTTGGCATAGCATATTCCTGCTACACCGAAACATACCGATAAACAAACACCAAGAGCTACCGCTTTTTCAGCCAACTTATCCATGAATTAATGCCTCCTTAGCTTTTTTAACACTTTTGATATGAGTCATTCCGACCGTCGTTTTGCATATGACACCGTCAAAGAGCATGAACATTGCAGGCAAAGCAAAGATTACGAGCAGCATGCTTATAACCGCGCCTCTTGCCATCAGCATGCACATCGAGCTGATCATCTCGATGTCGGAATACAAAGCTACTCCGAACGTTGCTGCGAAAAGTCCCATTCCCGATACGATGATCGAAGGTATCGATGTATAAAGCGCAGTCCAGACAGACTCCTTTTTGTCATGTCCTGCGATCCTTTCAGTCTTATATCTTGTCGTCATTAAGATCGCATAGTCGACAGTCGCACCGAGCTGGATCGTGCTGATGCAGATAGGGGTAATAAATGCCATGCTCTGTCCCAGATAATGCGGAAGTCCAAGATTGATGAATATTCCGAGCTCGATGACGGAAATCAGGATCAAAGGCAGAGAAATACTCTTTTCGACAAACAGGATGATCAGGAAAATTGCAAGGACTGAAACTGCAGTTACGACCTTGAAGTCGCGGTCAGTAGTCTCGATCATATCCTTTGTGCAAGGGCCCTCGCCAATGACCAGTCCATTGCTGTCGTATTTCTTTACTATTCCGTTGATAACATCGATCTGGCTGTTGATCTCATCAGTCGCTACGCCGTATTCGGAGCCTATCAGCATCAACTCCCAATTCTCGCTCTTAAGCGCTGATGTAAGCCTGTCCGGGAGCAGATCTTCCGGTATTCTTGATCCTACGAGCGACTCCAGGCTCAGCACATACTTAACACCATTAACGCTCTTTATCTGTTCTGTCATGGAACGCACACTGTCAGCTTCCAGATCGGATCTTACGAGAACCATGTGCGTTGCGCCCACACCATACTCTTCGTTGAGCTTTGTCGTGGATATGATGTAATTCATATCTTCCGGCAGTGTCTCTGCTATGTTGTAATAGACTTCTTTGTTCGCTTTTCTATAACCATAGTAAGCAGGTGTGATAAGGACCGCAAAGATTATCAGGAATACCGGGAAGATCTTGATCAGCTTTTTCGAAATGGACCTCGTATCAGGAATAAGAGATCTGTGTCTTGTCTTTTGAAGGGGCTTATCGAAAATAAGGATCAGGGACGGCAGTAAAGTTACGCAGCCTACAACTCCGAGGACAACGCCCTTAGCCATTACAATACCCAAATCTCTTCCCAATGTGAAAGACATGAAGCACAATGCTACAAAGCCCGCTATAGTAGTGACGGAACTTCCTACAACGCTTGTAAGAGTTTTCCTGATAGCAAGAGCCATAGCTTCCTTGTGATCGTCATTAGTCGCAAGCTCCTCGTTATAGCTGTGCCAGAGGAATATCGAGTAGTCCATTGTAACTGCCAGCTGTAAGACTGCAGACAGTGCTTTTGTGATATAAGAGATCTCGCCCAGGAAATAGTTTGATCCCAGATTCATCAATATCATCGCACCGATAGATGCCAGGAAAACAAAAGGCACGAGCCAGCTGTCCAGGAAAAGAAGCATTGCAACGCATGATAGTGCAACAGCAAGACCTACATAAATAGGCTCTTCTTTTTCGCACAGATCCTTAAGATCGACAACGAGCGCAGTCATGCCGGATATAAAGCACTGCTCTCCGCAGACCTTTCTGATCTCCTTAACAGCTGTCATCGTGCGGTCATCAGACGTGCCGGTGTCAAAGAATACAGCCATCATCGTTGAGTTCCCGCTGTTAAATGCTTTATAAATGTCTTCAGGCAGAAATTCTTTCGGCATGGAAAGATCAGCCACAGAATCGTACCAGAGAACAGTGTCGACATGTTCGATCTTTTCAACTTTTTCTTTAAGGGCAGCTACATCCTTATCAGGCATATTCTCGAAAATCAGGAATGTAAAAGCGCCCTTGTTGAAGTCTTTGAGCAGTTCATTCTGGCCCTTTACCGTCTCCATGTCTGAAGGCAGATAAGTGAGCATGTCGTAATTGACTCTGGTCTTTACCATGCCGATAACTGACGGCACCATGAGGATCAAAGCCAGTATCAGTATTGCAATACGGCTTTTAACAACTCCCCTTGAAAACTTCATTTTTATATACTTCCTTTCAATAGTTTTCCATATCAGCCAGTTCTGATCTCTGGTTCTTTACGATCTTTACCATGCTTAAAGCAACACTTATGTTAAGAAGCCCCTCAATAAGAAAAGCAATGCCGGTTATCATTATCATGATGTTCATGGCTTCAGCCGGCCTTCCAACGAGAAGGATCCCCATGATCCCTGCTATGCATGAAAAGAGCGCTGTAAGCCACCACTCTCTTATGCCGAACCTCTTTGCTTCAAGAGAGATACCGATCTTGAAAAGAGCGTTAATGATGACGCATACGCCGCCTGTTATGCTTACAAAGCTCATGACATCGCCGGGTTTAAATATTGTGATGACTCCTAAGATGATAAGAAGGATCCCGAACTGAAGATCATACTGGAAAGCCAGTCTGAACAGATCTTTTGAGAAATAACCGATAAGCTTTATAACTCCGAAAACGATCATTGAGAGTCCTGCGAAAAGGCCGATTGCTTCAACAGAAATACCAGGCTTTAACAGCATTAAGATGCCTGCAATGCAGAATAAAACGGACATAAAGATATATCCGTATTTTGCTATCCTGATCGATGTAACTGAACGTGTATGCATCATCATTCCTCCTTTTCATCCAAAGGATACCCATGAGAGGAAATGATTAACACGGACAATACCTGCGCCCATGAATAAAAATTAGGCACGGGACGTCCCGTGCCTAAAGAGTTGATTTTATATTTGATTATTAATCCTGGAGTCCCTTTGCAATTTCCGGTGCAAGGTCTTTTCGCATTACAAGGATCTTTCTGAATTCCTGTGCATATTCTTCTTTCATACCCTTATTGAGCCACTCTATTACAAGTCCAAAGCATACACACTTATAGTAATCTGTTAAGGTCTGTCTGCTGCTTTCACCGATACTTGTACCGGAAACTGCCATTTCAATATAGCTCCGGACCAGATACTCGCTGACTTCCATAAGATAGTTCTCGAACATCTCTCTGTTAACAGACTTAAATATATGCATGATCGCGCGTTTATGCTGCGAAGCAAACTCGATCAGCGCATCATAACACTCTACGATCGATTTTACGGATGGATACTTTTTGATTATTCCTTCAGCATCTTCTTTAACTATCTCTTCGATGAGGTCAGGAAGGTCATGATAATGATAATAGAACGAATTACGGTTGATGCCGCACTTTTCGACAATATCCTTTATCGTAATATCTGACAGAGGATGTTCTTCCAAAAGTTCTACAAATGTTTCTTTTATAGCCTTTTTCGTAAAGTTAGCCATCTTGTTTTACTCCCATGACCTGACCATAAGAAGGACTTCTTTAGAAGTTACACGGAGCATGCCCTCGCTTATCATACCTTCAACATCGTCAAATCCGTCAGCGCTTTTATCGTCCGAAGAAACAACAGTACATTTTCCGGGTTTAACAGGTGTGACAAAAGGAATATGTCCGGCAAAGACTGCCAGGTCTCCTTCTGCTCCGCGCAGATAAAGGCCCGCTACATCTTTGTCCATGACTGTTCCTTCCGGAGTCAGTATCTTGAGTCTGAATTTCTCCATTTAAGCTGCTTACTCCGTCATCAGTTATTTTTCGCTGCAGCTTTTGCAACTGCTTCATCGATGGTTCCGACAAAGAGGAATGCCGATTCGGGCAGGTCATCGTGCTTTCCTTCGATGATCTCCCTAAAGCCCCTGATCGTCTCTGAAAGCGGTACATATGTACCTTCGATTCCCGTGAATTTCTCGGAAACGTGGAAAGGCTGGGATAAGAATCTCTGTATCTTACGTGCACGCTCAACCAGGATCTTATCCTCGTCAGAAAGCTCATCAAGGCCCATGATAGCGATGATATCCATAAGCTCTGTATAACGCTGGATTATGCGCTGTACCTCTTTTGCAGTCTCATAATGCTCGCGTCCTACTACTTCGGGCGACAGGATACGACTGGTGGATTCCAGAGGATCTACAGCAGGATAGATACCCTGTGATGCAATATTTCTGGACAGAACCGTAGTTGCATCGAGATGCGCGAAAGTCGTAGCAGGAGCAGGGTCAGTAAGGTCGTCTGCAGGGACGTATACAGCCTGGATTGAAGTGATGGAACCATTTACTGTAGAAGTGATCCTCTCCTGCAGAGCGCCCATCTCGTTTGCGAGCGTAGGCTGATATCCTACTGCGGAAGGCATTCTTCCGAGGAGTGCCGATACTTCAGATCCAGCCTGTGTGAATCTGAAGATGTTGTCGATGAAAAGGAGCACGTCCTGACCTTCCCTGTCACGGAAATATTCTGCCATTGTAAGTCCGGACAAAGCGACACGCATTCTTGCTCCCGGCGGTTCGTTCATCTGACCGTATACCAAGGCTGTCTTATCGAGAACTCCGGACTGCTTCATCTCGTTATAGAGGTCGTTTCCTTCACGCGTTCTCTCACCTACGCCTGTAAATACTGACAAGCCGCCGTGCTCTTTAGCGACGTTGTTGATAAGCTCCATGATAAGGACTGTCTTACCTACTCCGGCGCCTCCGAAGAGGCCGATCTTACCACCCTTTGAATAAGGGCAGAGCAGATCGATTACCTTGATGCCTGTCTCAAGGATCTCCTTGTTGGAAGAAAGTGTTGCATATTCAGGAGCCGGTCTGTGGATATCCCATCTCTCGGCACCTTCCGGAGAAGGCTTAAGGTCTGTAGGCTCACCGAGGACATTGAAGATTCTTCCTAAAGTCTCTCTTCCTACAGGTACGGATATCGGTTTTCCGGTATCAACAGCTTCGGCATCACGGCCCAAACCGTCAGTAGAAGACATCGCAATGCATCTTGCCGTGCTGTCACCAATGTGCTGGGCGACCTCTACTACAAGTCTTTTTGAACCAATCTTAAGTTCAAGAGCATTGTTTATCGGAGGAAGGTGTCCTTCCTCAAATCTGACGTCGACTACCGGTCCCATTACCTGGGCGACAGTTCCGATATTTCTTTTCTCCATATTTAACCTCCTACTTTCCTGCACCGGACACGATCTCGGTTATCTCCTGAGTGATCGTGCTCTGGCGGGCGCGGTTATATTCAAGTTTCAGATTATCGATCATCTGTTGTGCATTCTTTTTCGCACTGTCCATGGCCATTCTTCTGGCTGCAACTTCGCATGCAAAGCTCTCTTTTACAAGAGCATAGAGTTTGCAGGCAAAATACTCGGGAACGAGTTCTTCCAAAAGGACATCGGGCGCAGGTTCCAATATGCCGCCCAATTCTTTGGCTCCTTCCTCTTTTACGAGAGGCAGAAGCTGGAATACGCGGGGTTCCTGGCTCATTATCGAGACATACCTGTTATAAACGACAAGCACTCTGTCGATCTTACCTTCGAGGAAATCCTTACAGCAGGTCTCGGCCTCTTCTAAAGCTTCCTCATAAGAATAGTGCTCTGAAGACAGGTAGCCTTCTTCCTCTGTTTCTTCATTCTCATCTTCAGTATCAGCCTGGTGGTATTTGTCGTAAGACCTCTTTCCGATAGGCTTTATCTCATAAGAATCCATTGTTCTTATGGTCCTGAAAATGTTGGCGTTATAGCCTCCGCAAAGGCCTCTGTCGCCTGCTATAACGATAAGGCGCGTTCTCAACGGCTCTTCCTGAACCTTAACGTCAGCCTCATCTTCAGTATTCTCAGTTGCTTTCTTTACGAGACCGAAATACGGACTTTTACGGCATTCCGGGCTTGCAGCAAGAGCCATCGTTATCTCCGAGATCCCGTCAGAAAACTCACGGCTCGCATACATTGAATCGCATGCGCGCTTGATCTTCGAAGATGCGACAAGACCCATCGCACCTGTAAGATGCAATGTAGAGTCAAAACTCTTTATCCTTGTCCTTAATGACTTTATATCCTTAGCCATGATTACTTCTTCTTCATCTTATCAAGAACTTTTTTGAGTTCTTCTTCATCTTCTTTATCCCAAGAGCCTTTTTCGATCCTGAGCATCCAATCCTTGTGCTCGTGATCGAGCTTTTCATAGAGTTTTTCCTGATAACCCTTGATCTCACTTATCTCATATTCATTGAGATAACCGTTGATAACTGCATAGATAATGCCGACCTGTCCACCGACCGAAACAGGTGCGTTACGGTCCTGCTTCAATACTTCAACGATTCTTTCTCCCAAATGAAGTCTTGCTCTGGTATCAGCATCGAGATCTGATCCGAACTGCGCGAAAGCCTGAAGCTCCCTGTACTGCGAATAAAGGAGCTTTAATTCGCCGGATACTTTCTTCATGGCTTTTACCTGTGCCGAACCGCCGACTCTGGATACAGAGATACCCGGGTTTATAGCCGGAATGATGCCGTTGTGGAACATCTCGGTCTCAAGGAAGATCTGTCCGTCAGTGATCGAGATGACGTTCGTCGGAATGTATGCGGATACGTCGCCTGCCTGTGTCTCAACGATAGGAAGCGCTGTGATCGAACCGCCTCCGAACTCAGGAGATACGCATGCTGCACGTTCAAGGAGTCTTGAATGCAGATAGAATACGTCACCCGGATAAGCTTCTCTTCCCGGAGGTCTCCTGATAAGAAGCGACAGAGCTCTGTATGCTACAGCATGCTTGGAAAGGTCATCGTAAATGATGAGGACATCCTTGCCCTTTTCTCTGAAATACTCTGCCATTGCGCATCCTGAATACGGCGCAATGTACTGGACAGGTGCACTTTCGGCAGCTGTTGCCGATACTACGATCGTATATGACATCGCACCTTCTCTTACGAGGTCAGAAACTAAAGATACGATCGAAGTCGCCTTCTGTCCTATAGCGACATAAATGCAGATAACATCCTTGTCTTTCTGGTTGATTATTGTATCTATTGCGATCTCGGTCTTACCTGTCTGACGGTCGCCGATGATGAGCTCACGCTGACCTCTTCCGATCGGGATCATGCTGTCGATAGCTTTGATTCCTGTCTGCAAAGGTACGGATACGCTCTGTCTCTCGATGATTCCGGGAGCCTCAGCTTCAACAGGTCTTTTTGCTTCTGCAAAGATCGGTCCCTTACCGTCAATAGGATCTCCCAAAGGATTTACGACACGTCCCAGATAGCTTTCTCCGACAGGGATGGAAAGAACGGTACCTGTACGCTTTACCTTGGTGCCTTCCCTTATGTCATTCTTATCTGTCAGGATAGCGACAGATACAGTATCGTTCTCAAGATTTAAAGCAAGTCCTGCAGAACCGTCCTCAAACTCTAAAAGCTCTGTAGATACGCAGTTCCTAAGGCCGTATACGGAAGCGATTCCGTCTCCGACCAGAACTACCGTACCGACTTCACCCATATCAACACGGCTCTTATAATTTCTAATCTGTTCCTTGAGAATATTACTGATTTCTTCAGGTTTGCTGACCATAATTACGATATCTCTTTCTCTAAGTTTTTCAGGTTCTTTCTGACACTTCCGTCAAAGAACATTCCGTTTGCCGTTACAGTTATTCCGCCCATCAGAGCAGGATTTATCTTATATCTGGGCCTTACTGTCTTGCCCGTTATCTTTTCGAGCTTGGCTACGATCTTTGCCTTCTCTTCGTCAGTAAGCTCTACCGCGCTCGTGATCTCTGCATAAGTGAACTTTTTAAAGTCTTCGTACATATGCTCGAACTCTTTATAGGCATCGAAAAAAGACCCCATGTCAGCGCGTTCGGTCATTACTGCCAGGAAAGAATAAAGAACGTCATCCACCTTTCCTTCAAAAGCTTCGCGGAGTGCATCCATGCGCTCGCTTTTGGGGATTCCGGGATTCGACAGGAATTCAATATATTCAGGCATCTCTTTAAAGAGCCTTTTTAGACTCCTTATATTGTTACGGATGTCGTCGATATTGCCCGACTCGTATGCCGTCTCAAAAAGCGCCAGAGCATATTCTCTTCCGGTAGTGTTCATTTCGTCTCACCTAATTTGTCGATAGCGTCATCGATAAGATCTCTATGGTCATCCATATTGATCTCACGTCCGATGATCTGCTCGGAGATAACCTGGGAAACATCAACGATTTCCTTCTTGATGGTCTCTCTGGCTTCACGTCTGTCACGTTCGATGTCCGCCTTGGCTTTTCTGATGATCTGGTCAGCCTTTTCGCGCGATTCGTAGAGCATGATCTCATTACGCTCGTTCGCACGCTCGACTGCCTCACTGATGATCTCATCAGCTTTCTGATCTGCAGTAGTGATCTTGTCTTCCCAGTCGGCCTTGAGATCATCTGCCTCTTTACTGGCTTTCTCGGCCTTCTTGTACTGTGTCTCGATCTCGTTTTCTCTTTGCGCCTTGATCTTCTTCACAGGCTCAAAGAGGAACTTTTTTAAGATCAGGAACAGGATCACCAGGTTTGCCAGTGATATCACTACCTGCCAGATATTTATCGAAATAATATCCAGATTCTGCATCTTGATTTGGCTCCGTTATCAGTTGCCGACAGCCTGCATCAAAATATCAACGAATCTTCCCGGTGCAACGAAGATCAGAAGGATCGCAATAACCAACGCATAAAGACCTGTTGTCTCAGCAACGGCGCATCCCATAAGCATTGTTGTGGTAACATCGCCTTTGCATTCAGGCTGGCGTCCGATCGCTTCGCATGCCTTAGCTACAGCATGACCTTCACCAATACCAGGACCGATACCTGCGATCATGGCGCATCCGGCACCGAGTGCGCATCCGCCAAGAATGATTCCGATAGCAAGTTCTAACATGTTCTAGCCTCCTATATGTTTATAGATAAGTTTTTCTGTTTATGCGCTTTCACGCTTGTTAGCATTCATAACAGCAGCACGTGCCGCTTTGCGTTCTTCACGCTTCTTTTTCCTCGCCGCATATTCTTCGGCAGGGAAACCGCCTGAAATGTATAACATCGTCAGCATCGCAAAGATAAATGCCTGAAGTCCGCCGCTGAAAAGGTCGAAATAAAGTGACAGCACAGCAGGGATACCGATCCTCAGATACGGGAAATCCGCAATCGCTCCCGGAAGGAATGAGAAGATCGTTTTCGAAAGACCTGAAAGGCCGACAGCCACCAGGAGCGATATGATCGAACCTGACAACACGTTTCCGTAGTGACGGAATGCCATCGACACAGGAGTTGCAAATTCGCTGATGATGTTAAGCGGTGCAAGGAGCGGGACAGGCTGGCCGAAGCTCTTAAGATAGATCCAGGGACCCGCCTTCATCTTATAGTAAGTGATAAGGAAGAATACCAGGATAGCCCATCCGGCAGTTATATTGATGTCAGACGTCGGCGGGAAAAGACCGATCAGGGATGACAGGCTCGAAAAAGCTGACAATCCCAGAACAGCCGCAACAAAAGGAGCAAAGCCTTCAAAGAATTCGCCCATGTTGGTCTTTACAAGGTTCGTGGTCTTCTCGACGATCCATTCGGCCAAAAGCTGCCTTACTGAAACATTGCGTGTCTTAAGACCTGATGTAAGAAAAAGGCACAGGAACAGGATTCCCAGCATTACGCACCAGGAATTGACCTGCGATTCGGTTATGGGAAGGTCCTGGATCGGAAGCTTTACCGTAAAGAATACGTGTGCACCGGTAATGTCGATGCCCTCCGATGCAGGAACGAACAATATCTTGATAACTATCGCAGCTGCAAAAGATAAGATAGACAGCAAAAGGAAAATGATGCTCATTTTTCATCCCCTCCTGCTGTTTCAGTATTCTCATCAGTTACAACTTCACCGCTCTTAGCCTGCTTTTTCTTATCCTTGTTGAAAACCGCACGGAGATAAACTCCAAATGTCGCAAAGAGCAGGGATATGATAGTGGCAATAACATTAAACACGCTCTGGAATATAAGGGATATTGCCAAAAGGACAATGATCAGGGCAAATCTTATGGCATGGGATGCCTTCATGATCTCCTTGGCCTTCTTTTCACCGGAAGATACCGCCTTTTGTACGCTGAGGCCCAGGAAAAAGAAATTGAGGACGCCGATTACCCCGCCTAAGAGATTTCCGAAAAGCACGCTAAGATCCCATCTGCCGATGATAAGAAATACTGACTGCATCAGCATGCTTAAGACAAGAGTAACCGCGCCGACAAACAGCGTCTCTTTCTTAACTGTAGGATCGATCTTCATGATCTTGCCCGTATCCCTTTCGCGTCTAAAATTCCTGTACGAATGAAATTATATCACTCGGACAACATCGATTTTTACAGACACGAGGACGCGTTTGCCCAAAATAAGGGCATTAATCTGAGCCTGACTAATGCAACTTTATTAAAATAATCCGGTGGTCAGACAAGTGCTCAGGAAGCAAATACTTTTTTCGTATCTGATTTAGAGGTTTTAGGTATGAAAAAGGAGGCCGCCCGCAAAGTCAAACTCCGAGTCTTATATCAAACCCGACATCTGAAGAAAGCCCCTGGTCAGGAAGACTTATCTTAACAGCAGCCTTTCCTTCCTTCCCGATGCTCCTTACATAGACACCGCCCATGCCGCCGTTGATATCGGCAAGCGCAGGACCTAAGACCTCAATGTCTCCCGTAACTTCCAAAAGTGCCTGGTGGTTAAAGAAAGGCATGACATTGCCGTATTCATCGGTGATCTTTATCCTTATCGCGGCGACATCGTAGGTCGCGCCCTCAACAAGTTCATTCGAAGAGACGTCGAGGACCAGACGCAGCCCGGACATTGCGCTCTTGGTAACCGTCTTAACGACTTTTCCATTTTTAATGCCGTCAAATCTGAACCTTGTAGCTTCGCCGCCCCAGTTGCCGATGTATTTGCCAAAGAGCATATAAGCATCGTCGAATTTCATCTTGAATCTCGCCATTGCTTCGACCATGGTAAGCTTCATCTTCGGAGGCATATTCTCCATACCGTAAACAGCAGAGAAGTTCAGCGCGTCCTTGACGATCTTATTCTGCCTGTCGGTAAAGCCTTCCTGCTCCTTCATCTGGTCACCGATGTAATCGTCTATCAGCATCGGCGGCGAGATGAGATTCTTATAGGAGGAATCTTCACGGGTGTATTCCTTTATGAAAACATCGTTCTTATACATCCTAACGCTGTCGCAGTTTGAGAAGATATAGACTTCTCCCCTGTTGCCGGCGGGATGTTCACCGATATCCATGGACGAGCTTATTTCGAGGACAGGCTCAATGTCTTTATTCTGGCTCGCGTATGCATATGCAGCGAGCTTGGGGTTTCTGAACATATCGGTAACACCGTGGTAGCACACCCTGTCACCTGAACCGAAGTCCTTATGCGTGTTGTAATCGAACATGCACCAGCCAAAGGATCCTAAGATGTCTTCGTTGCTCATTACACTGTCGAGCACATTGCAGTGCCTCAATGCATGTTCCTGCCTGTGAAGCTCGGAATCGAACGCCTTGGTCGGGAACATGTGACCGTTGTACTCACTGATGAAGTACGGCTTGTTCATGTCAGACGTGACGTTCTTCTTCTGCTCGCATCCGGCTGTCTTTCCGTTGTGGCTGAAATCGTTAAAGGCATATACGTCTTCCAGGAGTGAACTCTTCTTAAGGTATCTGACGCCTGAGGTCTGACGTGTGGGATCCAGATCGTGGGCTTCCTTATTTGTGCGGACATAGAGCTCGTCGCAGTCAACGGATTCATTGATCCTTACGCCCCACAATACTATCGACGGGTGGTTTCTGTACTGCGTGACCATCTCGCGCGTGTTGATGACAGCCTGTTCTTTCCATGCTTCATCACCGATATTCTGCCAGCCCGGGATCTCCGTAAAAACGAGAAGTCCGATCTCATCGCATCTGTCAATGAAGTGATGAGACTGCGGATAGTGGGATGTCCTTACGGCATTAAGTCCCAGTTCGTTCTTTAGGATATCGGCATCCATCCTCTGCATGGACTTCGGCATTGCATATCCGACGTATGGCCAGCACTGATGGCGGTTTAAGCCTCTGAGCTTGATCTTCACGCCGTTAAGATAGAATCCGTCAGTCTTGAATACCGCATCCCGAAAACCGAATCTGACAGTAAACGTATCTTCCCTGCCGCCGTTTCTTAAAGTCATTGTAAGTTCGTAGAGTTTGGGATCATCGAGTGTCCAGAGTTCTGCTTCTTCGACCTTGATCTTAGCATCCTTTTCGCACGGGCCGGCGAAAAGGACTTCGCCTGAAGCTATGTCATTGATAACACAGACGAGTTCACCTTCGCCTTCGATATCAGTCTTTACCGTGACCATCTTGTCTGCGCCCGCGCTTACGAAAACATCCTTAATGTGATCCTTCTCTTTTACATCAAGATGGACCTCGCGATAGATGCCGCCGTAAGTCATGTAATCGATAACAAAACCGAAAGGCGGAACATTCAGTGATTCGCGGCTGTCGCACTTGACTGCGATCACGTTATTTTCGCCGAACTTAAGATAATCTGAAAGGTCGGCCGTAAAAGCCGTATAGCCGCATGAATGCTTAGCGACAGATACTCCGTTGACATAGACCTCAGCTTCGTGCGCAACGGCGTCAAAGGTAATGAATACTTTCTTCTCCTTCCATTCGGCAGGAACATCTATGGTCTTCCTGTAGCATGAGACCATCTGATATACGTGAGCATCGAAATAATTAAGCGGCGTGACCTTAACGGTATGAGGGATCCTAACAGATTCCATCCCGCCTTCTTCATAAGACGGCTTTACCATCTCTTCGTTAAATTCTTCAGTCCAAAGCCAGCCGTTGTTGATATCGATCCTCATATGTTCACACCCCGCTAAATGTCAGCCTGTCTTCTCTATGGTATATATCCTCGATCCGAAGTCCGGATAATATCTCATGTTCTCATTATATCCGCCCGATGCAAAGGCGCTCCTCAAATGCACGCCCGCATACATCATGGCATCGCCGTACATATTGTGTTTCTCGGATTCAGCCTTCATCTTGTAGAACTTCGCGATGAGCTTATGAAGGAATCCGTCCTGCTTGACGTGGATCGGAGCAACATAGTTTACAAGCCCTCCGAAATCACGAAGATCGAACTTCAGATCTCTTCCCTCCAGATGATATTTATAATCCGGCTCAAGTCCTATGGGCTTTAACACGCACCACTGGGCATTCGCATGAGTTAAGATCTGCATCGTCATGGATACTGCTTTTGCCTTATCATCGGATACTACAGTCCAGGATATCTCGTTGCCCGGAAGCGGCTCTAATGTGCTTATACCCGGAGCGCCCAAGTCATCCCCGTCGCAGGACCTTGAATCATTCATTGAAGATCCCCTGTAGAACCTTCCGAACTGCATGACTTCGCGCCATTTCTTATACATTGCTATCTGCGCTCTTACCGCTTCGATGTCGTCCTTGCTCATGTCGCAGAGATTGCATTCATAACCTAATACGCCGAACGATGCGACATTAAAGCGCGTCTCAATAGGCGTTCTTCTTAATGTCTGGTGATTCGGACAGTCAGATACATGCGCCGTCACTGTCGACATCGGATAACCATACGAATAGCCTGTCTGTATCTCTGCTCTGCAAAGTGCATCCGTATCATCGCTTGCCCAGATCTGCGGGAAGAAACTTAAGATGCCCAGGTCGAACCTGTTGCCGCCTGAAGCGCACCCTTCGAAAAGGATCTTCGGAAACTTCCCCGTAAGCTCCCTCATCACGCGGTAAAGACCGAGCATATATCTGTGACAGACTTCACCCTGGTGATCAGAAGGAAGTGCCTTCGAGAAGATATCGGAAAAATTACGGTTCATGTCCCACTTAACATAGGAGATATCGGCGGATGAGAACACATCGCTCATAGCCTTTATCAGGTAATCCTGGACTTCTTTATTGGAGAGGTCCAATACCATCTGGTTCCTGCCTTCAGAATGCTTCTTGCCGGGGATTTCCATAGTCCATTCGGGATGCGCTCTGTAAAGCTCGCTGTTGCGGTTTACCATCTCAGGCTCTACCCAGATGCCGAACTCAAGGCCAAGCTTTCTGACCTTGTCGCAGATGCCTTTTATGCCGTGCGGAAGTTTTTTCTTATTGGGATACCAGTCACCTAAAGAGGACGTGTCGTCATTACGCTCGCCGAACCACCCGTCGTCCATAACAAAGAGTTCGATGCCGACGGATCTTGCTTTTCGAGCAAGGCGGAGGAGCTTGGATTCACTGATCTTGAAGTAGGAAGCTTCCCAGGAATTTAAGAGAACAGGCCGAAGTCTGTCCTTCCACGGACCGCGCAGGATATGCTTCGACACAAAGCCGTGCATCTGCCCGCTCATTCCGTTATATCCCGCAGAGGAATATGTCATGACCGCTTCAGGGGTCAGGAAGGACTCTCCTTTCGATAGTTTCCATTCAAAGCCTGTCGGATTGATGCCAGATAAGAACCTTACTTTGCCGAACGGACTCTTCTCAACAGACTCATAGTGATTGCCGCTGTATACAAGATTGAAGCCGTAGACGTCGCCGTACTCTTCTGTTGCTCCGCGCTTTGAGAGCATGACAAAAGGATTGGCACCGTTGGATGAATTGCCCGTAAATGAGGAATTCACAAGGCGCGCTGAGGATACTGACATGTCCGTACGCTTCATCTCCCTTGCCCACGCACCGGTGAACGTGCTGAACACGTAGTTGCCGGGATCAAAGTCGATCTGGCAACTCATGAGCTTTCTGATCCTGATATCACCGTCGCTTTCGTTGATAAGGCGCGCAGTCCTGGTGATAACATCGGTGTCGGGATAAACGCAGTAGATAAGCTCGAGTTTTAAGGAATTCTCCTTGTCGGTCAGAGCGAGCGTTAACACTTCCGCGTCTTCACCGTAGGATGAAGGAAGACCTTCCGTGCCGCCGTCTCTGCCTTTACTTTCTGCAAAGCTCTCGAAAAGGAAATCCGAAGTCGTACTGCCGTCGGAATTGACGACCTCAAGGAACGCTTCCCTTACATCACCCTTGCCGTAAGAACTCATCTCGAGGCGCATGTCCTCTAAAGAGAAATTACCGTTCTCAGGTGAATAGACAGAAGTCGTGCCGGGAGCAAACTCGTGCTGCTCTGAAAGCCCGTCAGCGTCATCCATATGGATCTTGCGTCCGTAATACAGATGCTCTATGTGACCCGTATCCAGGACCTTCATGGCATACGTCGTATGACCGGTATCAAGGATAAACAGAGGGTTCTTATCTCCTTTTACTGTGATCATGGCCTTTAGCTCCTTGATTTAAGCTCAGCTGTTATCTCTTCAATCTTCTTATCTGTCAGGATATATTTTTTCTTAAAGATCATCAAGGCGATCACAAGGATAAATATAGGTGTAAGCGTCATTACCATTCTAAGGCCGAACACCGCACTTGTATCTATCGTCTCAACTACGTTGTTCTTAAGGTTAGATACTTTCTCCATGAGCACTGCAAGGTTCATCTCACTGTTGCTCTGCTCCTGGATCTTAAATACAGCAAGGCAGACGGATGCGACGAGTGCCGCGATACCGGAAGCGAGCTTTACGACGAATGTCTGCATTGAGAAGATGACCGACTCGTCTCTTCTGCCGTTCTTAAGTTCACCGTAATCACAGGTATTTGCGAGGAAGATCGTGCAGATGACATTGAGGATACCGACCGCGCCCATGATGAAGAATCCGGGTACGAAGAAAGGATATACGCTCTTTGTCCCGAGAAGTGACAGCGCAAGAAGGATGATGTAGCCGCCGACCGCAGAGAACACTCCGATGTAGAATATCTTCATCGTGTCGAATGCTTTTCGAAGGAGCGGGAAAAGTATCATCATCGCAAGTATCTGCATAGCTCCTGCGAATGTATTGAACAGAGTGTAATTGCCCTGCCAGTTGGAACCTGCGAGATCGTACTTGAAGAAGTAGATCAGGAGGTTCGACGTGATATATGTAGCAGTGTTAAAGAGTACGATCGTAATGACGATCGTCATGGCCTGGTCGTTTCCCAGAAGCGCCTTGAACATCTGCTTTACAGAAGGGGTCTCCATATCAACGGAGGACTTCTCCTTGATGCAGAGGCACGTAATAGCGATAAAGACGATAAACAGGATTCCGATGATAAGAGAGAAATACTTGAAGCCGACTCTCTCAACTTCCAGAGTGGAATTCATCGTAAGTTCCGCTTTGATGGTACTGCTTGCAGTGATCTTCTGATAAGCTTCGTGATCGACATAGAACACGAGTCCTGCTTCATCTGAAGTCTCCGAATCTTTAACGAATTCAACCTTCGAAGATTCAGCGGTAATGCCGTTTGCCGTAAATTCATATTTCGTATTGGAATCATTGAATGAGTAGACATCTTCAAAAGCCTTCTCAGAGCCGACTATGGTAACGGACACATCCTGTTTGTCAGCTGCATATTCAGTAACGTTCGACGTGGGATTACCGTCCTTGTCGAGCTCGATAACATATGTATTGATCTTTGTATCTGCCGTTGAGAACTGCTTGGTGATGTTGGAAGTGCTCTTTGCCGTAAGTGTTGTTCCGATGGCCGTGACTGCCATGACAGTAAGGACTGTTACTAGTGCGGAACCTACGCCTGCGCAGGAACGTCCCAATGCCGAGAGACCTTCTCTCTCCTTGCCGCTTTGAGTAAACGCGGGGATCATCGACCAGTACGGAATGTCCATCATGGTATAAGTTACGCCCCAGAGAATGTAAGTTACGGCCGCATAAGCGATGAGGCCCTTGCCGTCCAATGTCGGCGGGGCTGCGAACATAAGGAAAAGGACTACTGCATTCGTGATAGTACCGATCATGAGCCAGGGACGGAACTTGCCCCAGCGGGTCTTTGTTTTCGCGACCACGACGCCCATGATAGGATCGTTGAAGGCATCGAAAACCCTGGCAACCAGCAAAATGATTCCCATTGCGATCGCACTCGTCTTCAATATGTCTTGGAAATAATAAAGGACATAAGAAGCCGAGAGCATGTAGACCATGTCTTTACCTACGGCGCCTATGCCGTAAGCGAATTTCTCTTTTCCGGTTAAACCTTTCTTATTCTCCATAACTTTCATCTCCTTTCTTATTTCTTCATTCCCATCGCGGTCTTAACGACTTCGTATGCTCCGTCGTAGATCCCCAGGGACTTGTTCCTGATTATGTTTCCGCACATGTCGGATAAGAATGTATCGTCATCAATAAAGAGCCTTAACATCTGCAGCGTGTGAGGGATATCCCTGCACTCAAGCGTACCGTCGCCGATCTCTGCCGAGTGGATCGCGCCCCACTGCTCATGGCCGCCGATCCTTCTTATGAACAGCTTCGGAACGGGATAGAAAGCAAGTTCCGAAGGCTTGGTTACGAGCACATCGCAGGATCTCATCAGAAGGTTTGTCGCATATACCGCTTCGAAGATGTTCTCGTGGCAGAAGAGATGGATCCCGCTGACGTCACCTTCTACTGCATCTTCGCAGAACTTTCTCGTACCGTTCCAGTCGTTGAAGTGAGTCTTGGCGACAGCTTCGATGCCGGGAACCATCTTCTTCAGATCCTCCCAGACATTTTTATAGTCACCGATATTTACGTAGAGCGCAGCCTTTCCGTTCTTTATATCAGGCATAAGGTCCTTTATTATCGCTGCGAAGATCTCTTTCTGGGCGCCGGCGCCTCCTATGGTAAGGAGGAATCTCATGGGCTTGCCTGCTTCTTTCCTGGCGATCCTGCGCGCACAGTCATCTTCGATATTTGCTACGAGCTCATGGTCGATATAATGGCCGACATACTTAAGGCTCCCTGAAGGCATCGGATTTAAGACCTTATCGCCGTCCATTCCGTTACAGATACGATAGCCCTGATATGCATAATGAGTCTGGACAGTGTGGATGCTTCCTTCCGCAAAATGCAGTGCCATCGGCCAGTTGTCAGGGATTGCATTTACGACGTTCCTCATCCCTGCGTGGATCGCTGCCTGGGCAGGCCATACGTGTGTTGCAACAACCGGAATGTCCTTGGGCACGTTCTTGTAAACAGGTGCCATGAGCTCTGCGTTCTTCTGGTCTGCCGCATTATAGGAGAGCTTTCTGAAGCCTTCGTAGTTTAGAGGCTCCCAGACGATCTTATTAAAGAGTTTGAACTTCTGTGACAGTCTCGAACCCATGGAATAAAGATCGTTCTGCGCGCTGATGACCTTCGTGCATGTCGTATCCTTATATGAGTTAAGATCCATCCAGTAAGGAACATATCCAAGCGCATTTGCAGCAGACGCGATCGCCATTGAGATACGATAGTGACCGAATCCCATTCTGATGTTGCCTACTATAATGCCCTTCTCATTGTCAAAGCCGTCGGATGTGCCGTCAGAAGCGTCACCTACGATGATGTTCTTTACGCCAAGCAAGTCTCCGATGTATTCATTTTCGATGACTCTGGCAGAATAGTTTCTTGCAGAATCATCGCCGAATTTCTTTGCATATTTCTTCTTTGAATTTACAGCCTTCCGGTAGACTGATCCGGGCTGGACATTTCCGAATATCACTTTAGATCTTTCCATATCTTTTCCTCCTAATCACACGGAGATGCCGTTTAAAAGGATGTCCACTACTTCGTTTAAGTAATCGTTGTATTTCCTGCCGCTGCCCTTCATTACGTTCTTCTCGAAAAATCTCTCGAGCGAAGCTTCCATCATGATCTTGAAGATCTTAAGATCCGCATCTTCTCTTATGAGTCCTTCTTCCTTGCCCTGCTCTAAGAGCTTAAAGGCAGGTTCCCATCCGGTCTCAAGCCGCTTTTGCAGCTTCTTATAGACCTTCGGGTACTTGTCCTTAAGTGAATAGAGTTCCTGGAAATTGATGTTCCTGTAGCTCTCCGGCATCGCGGACAAGAAGAGCCTGATCTTCTCCAAAGTCGTATATCCGTCAGTATTAAGGATCTCTTTCTCTCTTATCTTTATGTTGTCGAAAACATAATCGACCATTGTCTCGAAGATCTCGTCCTTGCCCGAGAATTCTTTATAGATGGTCTTCTTGGAGATCTTGAGCTCATCGGCGACATCGTCCATCGTGAGCTTTAAGCCCTTCTTATTAAAGACCTGTATCGTACCTTTAAGGATCTTCTCTCTGATCTCGGTCATCATAACGTCCAAATCTCCTTCGGAAACTTATTAGTTTTTTTGAGTTTCCACCATTATGATAACAACTTCCCTGCAAAATTGGGCATCAGGCTTGGAAACTGAATTTACAAATTTAGTTTCCAAGTATTGTGCAAATTACCCATATCACAGTTCTTGGAACTCACTCTATAATCTTGGTATAAGATCACTTGAAGGAGGCTTGCCATGCCCGATCTGACATCTGTGGATTTTAAGGATATCTACTGTACTGATGAAGCGGCTTCTCTTCAGCCTGCAAGATACGCTGATGCCGTAAAGTGTTTCAGCGATGCCTTCGGCGGCCGTGAGGTCCAGGCAATCTTCTCTGCTCCGGGCAGGACAGAGATCGGCGGCAATCACACCGACCATCAGCACGGCGAGGTCCTCGCGGCATCTATCAACAAGGATGCGATCGCAGTCGTATCGGTTAACGGAAGCGATTCAGTCATTATACTTGCCGACGGCTTCGGCCTTATAAACATAGATATCAACGATCTTGATATCAGAGAAACAGAGAAAGGCACCACGGCCGCACTCATCAGAGGCGTGCTCGCAGGTCTTAAGACTGAAGGCTGTCTCCTCGGCGGCTTTGATGCTTACATTACAAGCGATGTTCTTATCGGTGCAGGCCTCTCCTCTTCTGCTGCTTTTGAGACTCTCATCGGAACTGTAGTTTCAGGGCTTTTTAATGACATGAAGACCGATCCTGTCACGATCGCAAAGGTTGGCCAGTTTGCCGAGAACAAATACTTCGGCAAGCCCTGCGGCCTCATGGACCAGATGGCATGTTCTGTCGGCAACCTGGTACACATCGATTTTGAAGATACCGGTAACCCGGCTGTCGATAAAGTTGATTTCGACTTTTCCAAAACAGATTACGTTCTCTGCATAACTGATACAAAGGGTTCACATGCCGACTTAACAAATGAATATGCAGCAGTTCCTCTTGAGATGAAGAAGATTGCTTCGTTATTAGGATATGACGTCCTCCGCCCTGTATCTTTCGAAGATATAATCGAAAACATCGGTATGCTCCGCGAAAAGGCCGGCGACCGTGCTGTCTTAAGAGCTATTCATTTCGTAAATGAGACTTTAAGGGCGCAGGATGAAGCAGAGGCCCTGAAGTCAGGCGACTTAAAAGAATTCTTAAGCCTGGTAAAGCAATCAGGCGATTCATCTTTTAAGTATCTTCAGAACGTTTATACCAACAACGATGTAACGGTCCAGAATGTGTCTCTGGCTCTCGCCATAAGCGATACTGTATTAACTTCCGAAGAAGTATCCAGAGTCCACGGCGGCGGCTTTGCAGGCACTATCCAGGCCTTTGTAAAGAAAGGCAATGCCAAGCGTTATAAGAAATACATGGATAAGGTTTTCGGCGACGGCTCATGCGAGATACTGGCTGTCCGTAAATACGGCGGCATCAAAGTGATCTGACGGAGGCTCATTATGATAAACACTTATATCACCGAACTTGTTAATTACGGTATCAGCAAAGGTCTTATAGATGACCTTGACCGCGTTTATGTGACGAACAGGCTTATCGAATTCTTCGGGCTTGATGAATATACGGCTCCGGAAGAAGTACATGCTCCAAGAGATCTTCATCTCATTCTTGAAGACATGATGTCATGGGCTTATTCAAACGGCGTAATGAAGAGTGATACGACTGCGGGAAAGGACCTTTTCGACACTAAGATAACGGGGATACTTACACCTCCCCCTTCAGTAGTTATAAACAGATTTAATGAGCTCTGCAAAAAAACCTCAAAGGATGCTACAGACTGGTATTACGATTTTTCGAAAGCAACAAATTACATAAGGACCGACCGCATCGCCAAGGATGTGAAGTGGGTCACTCCTACAGAATTCGGAGACATAGATATAACAATTAACTTAAGTAAGCCGGAAAAGGACCCGAGAGACATTGCAGCAGCGGGGAAAGCCAAGAGCACATCCTACCCGAAGTGCCTCCTCTGCCCTGAGAATGAAGGCTACGCAGGGACTCTCACGCACCCCGCCAGACAGAATCACAGGATAATCCCGGTCATACTTGACGGCGAAGAATACTATCTGCAGTACTCACCTTATGTCTACTACAACGAGCACTGCATAATACTTAATAAAAAACACATTCCGATGGTGATTAACCGTTCGACATTCAAAAAGCTCCTTTGCTTCGTCGAACAGTTCCCCCATTATACAGCAGGCTCTAATGCCGACATCCCGATCGTAGGCGGTTCGATCTTAAGCCACGATCATTTCCAGGGAGGCAGCTACACCTTCCCGATGGCAAGAGCCTCTTACAGAAAGACATTTATCCTCCCGGAATATGAAGATCTTACTGCCGGCATCGTCAATTGGCCGATGTCGGTAATAAGACTTCAGGGCAGCGATATAGAGCGCCTGACAGACTGCGCTGACATGATCTTAAATAAGTGGAAGAACTATACCGACGAAGACGCCTTTATCTTCGCTGAGACTGACGGCGTTCCCCACAATGCGATCACTCCTATCGCGCGCAAGAATAGTGAAGGCAGGTTCGAATTAGATCTCGTGCTGCGCAACAACATCACGACCGAAGAACATCCGATGGGAGTTTACCACCCTCACGCCGAATACCATCACATCAAGAAAGAGAATATCGGTCTTATCGAAGTAATGGGGCTTGCGGTCCTCCCTGCAAGGCTCAAGAAAGAGATGACTCAGCTTGAAGCTGCGATCTTATCAGGTTCTGACATCAGTTCGATCGAAGATATCTCCAAGCACGCAGACTGGGTCAATGAATGGAAATCCGGTTACGACCTGTCTTCCCTGGAATCTGTCAGAAGCGCACTTCAAATCGAGATCGGAAAGACATTTGCAAAGATCTTAAGCTGCGCCGGAGTCTACAAGAATGACGAAGACTTCATGAGATTTGTTAAGACCCTCTGATCCATGGCGTTATCAGGCGGGTAATCTACTTCCTGCCGCTCTTCCAGACATATCCGGTCTTGATAACTGTCTCGATATGATAGCCGGCTTTCCCAAGAGCTTTTCTGAGCTTCTTTATGTGTGAATCAACAGTCCTGTCATAGCCTTCAAAATCAGAATTCCACGCATTATCAAGGATCTGGTCACGTGTAAGGACCAGATCTTTGTGATCGATGAACATGAGCAGCAGATCGTATTCTTTAGGCGCCAGATTTATCGTCTTGCCGTCGACGCTTACGATATGCCTTGCAGGGTCTATCGTGATCTCATCAATTACAAGGCATCCGTTCTTGGCCAGAAGCCCGTGGTATCGGCTGATCAGGGCATTTGCCTTCATGAGCAGGACTTTTGTAGAGAAAGGCTTGATGACATATTCGTCTGCTCCGATCTCATAGCCTGAGATGATATCGCATTCTTCACCCAGCGCAGTCAGGAAGATGATCGGCACATCATATTTTGATCTTATGTAGCGGCACACTTCCTTTCCGTCCTTGCCCGGCATCATGATATCTAAGATGACAAGATCATACTTCTGCCTGTCCGCTAAGGAACAGGCATCAGATCCGTTATCTACCGCATCTATCTCAAATCCGTTTTTACGGAAGAAGACTTCAACGACTTCTCTTAATGTAATCTCATCTTCTGCAAGCAAAATCCGATACATTCATTACATCCTTATCCGTTTTTTCAGTCCTTCTCATAAGCCGGCATCGAGAACTTAAATTCAGTTCCGTTATCGCCGCTCGTGCAGCCGTAATCAGCTTTGTGCACATCAAGGATACTCTTTACTACTGATAGTCCGACACCGCTGCTGCTCATCCTGTCGGTCCTTGCCTTATCTGTCGTATAGAAGACATCCCAGATCTTGTCCAGATCCTTTTTCTCTATCTTAGCACCATCATTGGTAATGCCAAATTCTATTTTACGGCCGCTCCTGTTAAGCCGGATCATGATGATGTGGTCGCAGTATTTTATTGCATTTGACATGAAGTTGCTGATCACCATGTTCATCATTTCGAGATCTGCAAATACCGTATAAGGCTTGTCATCATGGTTAAAGGCAACGGTAATACTCCTCTCGCGGATCAGCTCACCGTTCCTGCCGATAATATCCTCAGTCAGTTTCTTCAGGTCGACGGCTTCATAGTTGATCTTATTGCTGCCCTCTTTGATCTTTGAGACATCAAGGAGCTTGCCGACCATGTCAGACATATGATCGACCTCATTTATGACTCTTTTCGAATAGTCCTTACGGCGGTCTTCATCGAAATAGTCCCAGTTCTCAACGGTTGCTTTTGTGACAGCCAGAGGAGTCTTCAGCTCATGAGCAATGCCCCTTGTAAGCTTCTGGTTCCTGATCTCATAGTTCATCTGGTTCTTATAGAGCATGACAAACGAGACAACGACCAGAGCCTCAAGGATGATAAATCCCAGGAGCATAAATATATAAGTCATTGCATTACTCTTAAGCACGCTTGCAAAAGGTTTTCCAGAGATGCAGTAAGAAACGTGGATGTTGCCTTCATTAGCCAGACAGATCAAAACCGAGGTTGAAGTAAACATACCTTTTTTAGTCTTAACACCGTCATATTTTTTATAAGTCTTTTCTCCTTCAATACCTGCCTCGTAAGCCATTTGATTAAGCTTTTCGATTGCAGCATCACCTTTGTGTATTCCCTGTTCAAAAGAATCAAGTATAACCTTGCCGCTGTTAACATCAGTAATCGAAGAATAAAAGCCCGTGCGGTCCGCATATTCGTAGTTAAGATAGAGTTTCCATGACCATATTACCGATTCTTCCAACTGTCCGTCAGCGTTGTCATCATGATAATCAATGTTTGCTGTTGTGAACGGCAGATTGAAGCGCAGGTTAAAGTCATCTATTTTGTTCTTGGTAAAGATAACAAATGCGGTCGAAAATGCCAGCAGCACAACAAAGCAGAAAATAGTTCCGTATCTTATATATTGTTTCTTCATTTTTCTTCCTCGTAAGCATCCATCAAGAACCAGAAACGTGTTCCTTTAAAGCCGCTGAAGCATCCGCATTTTGCATTATGGGCATCAAGTATGCTCCTGACGACTGAAAGCCCTACTCCGCTGTTTTCATCGTTGTCGGACTTATCCTTGCCGGAGTTATAAAGAGCGTCCCATACTTTTTCCAGGTCGGCTTTGTCGATTCCCGCGCCATCATTTGTGATGCTGTACTCTATTCCGTTTCCGTACTTTTTCAGACTGATCGTGATCTTGTGTTCACAATACTTGATGGCATTTGTCATGAAGTTATTTATAACGATGTACATCATCTCGAGATCGGCATTTACAGTATATGTTTCTGCTCTTCCGTCTGTCTCGATCACCATATCGATATCTTTTTTCAATATCGATTCCATATTCCTTTTCTTGATATTCTTAGTAAGGAGCACGAGATCAACATCCTCACGGTTAAGCTTGACGCTGCCGCCATGGATCTTAGACAGTTCGAGAAGCCTTGTTACCATAGATGACATGTGGTCAACTTCAGATATGATCTTTTCCGAATACTCGGGACGCTTTTCTTCATCAACGTTTTCCCATTTTTCCAGATAATCCCTCGTAACAGACAAAGGTCCCTGAAGGTCGTAAGCTATGCCCTTCGTAAGCTTTTCGCTCCTTAATTCAAATCTCTTCTGATTAAGGTAGAGCTTTCTTACTGCATAAATGATCAATGCTTCCACGATAACAAGTGCCAGAACGGACAATATATAAACCCAAAGATTATCTCTTATAACCATCTTGAGCGGATGTGTTACGAAATAATAAGTGATAAGATAATGTCCCTTTTCGAAAACCAGGATCACCGAAGATGTCGTAGTGAAGATTCCTTCACGGACATTACGGCCGGCAGGAACTTCGCCGTTTAAGTGCTTATTAACATATGCATCGCTGAGTTTATGAGCCTTTTTGTTTATAGCGGAATTTCCGCCTAAAGAGCAATACTCGATATCATCAAGCCTTACGATCCATTCTTCATAAGGAACGCTCTTCTCTTCATTGACAACTTCAGGTGATGCAATGTTTAATGTCCTGACCTTTTCACCGGAAGTAAAAGTAAACGTGCCTCCATATACGAATGTATCATCGCATTTTGCGCCGGTTATCCTGATATCATTTCCATTAGGGAAGCGTAAGTCTGAGATCTCGTCCTTTGACAGACTCAGCGGCTCTTCAAAAAACATAAATCTGGAATCGCCGGGAGCCAGCTGAGTCGTCTTCGCTTCATATCTCTCATCGGAATTCTCAATGACCTCAGTTTCAATCTCGCCATAATACCAGATCTGCAGAAAATCCTGTGACTCAAACAATACCCTGCCATTATTTTCAGTATCAACTACAGAAGAATAGAAACCTACATCATCACCAACGTTTGACAGGAATTTCCATGAATTGACAGCATTGTGCGCCAGTGTTTCCGGGGTTCCGGATTTGATACCACCCATTAATGTTTCAGGTAAAAGAACGATGCTGCTCATACCGTTATTAATAACATCGATCTTTTTCTTTGTATAAAACGACATCAATACCGAGAAGATTACAAGTGCCAAAACACAGTAAACTAACCCAAATCCCAAATAATTCTTTTTCATCTTCTTTGTTCCTTTCCGCGACATCCGTCTTTTGTCATCGCGAGTATAGGAAAAAGTTGTGACCTCTTTATGACCATACAAAACCACGTCTGAACTTAATGAATTTCGCGGCACGGTATCGATAATTTATTCCATTATGAATCAACAGTGATAAAATGATTATATCAAAAAATATGGAGGTGCCATTTATGGACTTAGATATCAACAAGGCTGTAGGTGCTGCTCAGGACGCAGTCAGCGCAATCGCAAAGGACGAGAATGCAAAGAAGATCGCTAACGGCGCTATCGATAAGGTCGAGAAGAAAGTCGGTGTTGATCTTCCTGACGTAGATGCCATCAACGGCGCAATCGGAAAGAAGTAATATTTCTTATTCTTTGAAATCTCCTGCCGCTCACATCCGTGGGCGGCTTATTTATGCCCGTAAAATGCATCTTACCGCCTGTTTTTGCATCTTACCCGCCCGGTCATTGAACGCCTGATAAAGCTGCCTTATAGTCACCTCAAGCAACATGAAATGAGGTAACAAGTAATGACAATATTCCTGTTAATTATCCTGGTCTTTTTAGAGCTCGGCTTCATGATCTTAGCGCTCGCGAAAAGCTCTTCCAAGAAAGAATGGACCGCCAAAAGGCTTATCGTAAATGCAGCAGAACTGATAACCTTCTTTGCCCTGGTCCTCCTTCCCGGCATCGACTTGAGCTTCAGGTTTATGGGGCTTATCGTAATGCTGATAATAAGGATCGCAGTATCCGGCATTTTCTTCCTGGCGAACCGCAAAAGCAGCAAGACAAAGAAAAAAGCTCCTATCGTATTAGGCGCTTTATTCGGTTCTGTCCTCATCGCATCATCGATGCTCCCCGCATTCATTTTTACTGACTATAAAGGTCTGGAAACAACAGGACCCTACAAGGTCTTAGAGGCCAATGCGATCCTGATCGACCGGTCAAGGATCGAACAGTTTGAGAATGACGGCTCTTACAGGGAAGTTCCGGTTTACTTCTTCTACCCGGAAGGAGCTTCGGAAAAGATGCCTCTTGTCATCTTCAGCCACGGTGCATTCGGATACTACCAGAGCAACGCTTCAATGTTCTTAGAGCTTGCCAGCCATGGTTATGTAGTCGCGAGCATCGAGCATCCGTACCACTCGATATTCACTCACGATTCATCGGGCAAGACCATAATCGCCGACAGAAAATTTCTCAATGATTCCATGACGATCGGTACAAGCGATGCTTCCGAAGCAGAGGTCTTTGAAGTTACTTCCAAATGGATGGAGCTCCGCACGGCTGACATGAACTTTGCGATCGATTCGCTTAAGGAAGGAAACACGGATTCCTGGCATATCGATGCGAAGCAGAAAGACGCTGTCAGCAAAGCCGTAAGCCTCATAGATACAACAAAGATCGGTCTCATCGGTCATTCGATGGGAGGCGCTACTGCCGTTACATGCGGAAGAAGAAGTGACATTTCCGCAGTAGTAGACATCGACGGCACGATGCTCGGCGAGAATACCGGCATCGACGGCAACACGGTCATTATCAACGAAGAGCCTTACACAACTCCTCTCCTTGATCTTCAGAACCAGAACCATCACGATGAGGCAGAACAGGCGCTGAAGACCGGTGAACCCTATTCCAATAATGTGATAGTTCAAAATGCCGCAATATCTTACAGGACTTATTTTACGGGCAGCGGTCACATGGACTTTTCAGATCTCCCGCTTTTCGCGCCCACGATAGCAAAGATGCTCGGCACGGGCGATGTGAACAACGAGGAAATGCTCAAGACTTTAAATGGTCTTGTACTGGAGTTTTTCGATTGTTATCTTAAGGGAGAAGGAAACTTCGAAGTAAAAGACCACTATTGAGGCATCAATGGAAATAACTGTTAAGAAGATCGGCGAGTCCGAGAAAGAATATATAGAGATCGGATGTCACAGAAAAGACGAGCGCGTTGATGAGATCGTAAGATTCATAAGGTCGCGCGAAGGCATCCTTAAAGGCACCAAAGAGGACCGGCAGTACAATATCCCGCTGCCGGATATCCTTTATATCGAAGCAGTCGACGAGAAGACTTTCATCTATCTTCAGAACGACTGCTACGAATCAGGAAGGCGCCTTTACGAATTCGAAGGCGTGCTTATCTCGCGCAACTTCGCGCGCATTTCCAAATCAGTTATAGTAAATCTCATGAAGATCGATTCTATAAGGCCGTCATTAAACGGCAGGTTCTCCTGTGTGCTCACGAACGGGGAACAGGTCATCATCTCGCGCAAATACGTTCCTGACATCAAGGAGAGGCTCAAGGGAGGCTCAGTATGAAAGAACATCTGCAGACACAGCTCGCAGGCTTTTTTATATCAGTAACACTCATTACCGCAGCAATGTTCATATTAGGGCTCTTTTTCCAGCCCGACATGAGATTCGGTTATGAAGCGTTCGCCTATCCCCTGATCTACGGTGTCATCGGCTCTGTTCCCGGCCTTCTCATGTATTCGAAAAAGGAACTCACGCTAAAGCAGACCCTGATCCGCGAATTCATTCAGATGAGCCTTATAATCGTGCTCATCATCACGTTCATGTTCGGAAGATTCAAGAACATTCCCGAGCTTGTTCCCCAGATCATCGGAGTATCTGTCAGCATCGTCATCATATATGTTCTGGTGCACTTCTTCGGATGGCTCATGGATCTTAAGACTGCAAAGATAATGACTGAAGATTTGAAAAGATTTCAGCAGAAAGCATCCGGCGGCTCTGAATGATAACTTAAGCTGACTGCTTCACCGGACAAATAAGGAAGCATAAACCGCAGACTAAACTACAGGAAAAATAAGTGCCGTTCACTTCGGGTGAGCGGCACTGTTCTTATTAACCGGAGCTTTTTTCCTCTTAATGTGATTACCGACGATCTCAGAGACATCCGATATCGTCATGAACGCCGACACATCGGCATCGTTGATTATCTTCTTGATAGCCGGCACTTCGACTCTCGTGATGACACAGTAAAGCACTGTCTTCTTGCCGTTGCTGACCATGCCCTTGCCTTCCATCTGCGTGCATGTACGGCCGAGCTGCGAATAGATCTTGTCGGCGATATCCTTGCCGTGATCCGTGATGATCATTACGGACTTGCCCTGCTCCATGCCGTTCTCCACGATATCTATCACCTTGGACGTGATGAAGTATGTAAGAAGCGAATACAATGCTCTGTCAGGCCCGAAAAGGAATCCCGCAGCTGCATAGATAATGATGTTGAAGAATAAGACGATCTGGCCTACAGAGAATTCCATGTGGTGCGACAAGAGCATCGCAACTATCTCCGTGCCGTCCAGGCATCCGCCGTATCTTAAGATGAGGCCAACGCCGATACCGAGCAGGACGCCTCCGAATACGACTACAAGGATCTCCTGGTTCGTTACTTCCTTCATGTGCTCGAAAACACCGAGGAAACTTGAGAATACTACCATCGCATAGATCGCCTTAACGAGAAATCTCATGCCAAGGCGCTTGAATCCGACGATCATGAAAGGAATGTTCAAAGCGATCGTAAGCACGCCCAACGGCACGCCCCAAAGCTGGCTTATGATCATCGAGATACCGACAACGCCGCCGTCCAGGATAGTGAACGGGACTAAGAATTCTTCGAGCGCAAATGCAGCAACGACCGCACCAACTGTTATCATGAACAGCGGCGCTATCCACTGCTTGAATATGTACTCGAAAGTAATCTGCTTTGGTTGTCTTTTTCTTCTTACTGGTGTCGTCATATTCTTATTTTCGCACAAAAAGTAATAGGCTGCTTCTTATAAAAGCAGCCTACACCAAGATTATTCCTTTATTATTTCTGACGATTGAAGTTGATGAGGCAGCCGTCTAGGATTATCTGGCGCTCACGGTCTGTAAGGTCGCCCAAAGTCAAAGTGAATTCCTTTGTCTCGTTGCCCTTGATAGCGATAGCCTTGATCGTATCAGCCTTTGTCTCAACTGCAGTCCTGATTCCCGGGAAGAGGATGTAATCGAGGTTAGAGAACGGGAGGTCGCCCTTTTCGATGATGAAAGGCAGCATACCCCAGTTGATGAGGTTCGATCTGTATCTCTTTGTGGCATACTCGTTAGCGATGTTAGCCCAGCCGCCAAGCACCTTCTGGCAGGAAGCTGCCTGCTCTCTTGCAGAACCGTCACCGGGCTTAACTGCGAAGATGCATGAACCGAAGCCGATGATCTTTGTATCAGCCTTCTCGAAAGGAACGATGCTCTTTACAACCTTCATTACATCGTGGAGGCCTTCTACTGCCTGGCAAGCGTGCTCGCCTGCAACAAGTGCTGTCTCAGCCTTCTGGATGTTCTTTGCGCGTCCAACATACTCAGGATCCTTACGTGAGAGTGTGAACTCAGCAAGGCCCAAAGGATTGGATCTGTAAGAAGATGTCTCACCTGAAGGGATGAGCTCGTCTGTCGTAGTAACAGGATCGTGGATCTCGGATACAACCTGGAGAACGAGGTTCTCAGGAAGTGCTTCCATCTTCGGCCAGTCCTTGATGTTAGGTCCGAACTGGATCTCAGTGTTAGGATCAGCAACGCCCTTGGAATCGAAGACTCTGTTCTTATAGATCTTATCGTCGAATGTGTAAGCGTAGTTGTTAAGCTCGCCCGTGAACTCCGTTGCAGGTGTGAGAACGCCCTTGTTTGCTGCTGTTGCTGCGATGGATCTTGCGTCCATGAGTGCAACGGAAGAGATCTGGCCGCTCTGAACCTTGGAACCTTCTCTGTTCGGGAAGTTTCTTGTGGAGTGACGGATGGAGAATGCGTTGTTTGCAGGTGTGTCACCGGCACCGAAGCAAGGTCCGCAGAATGCGGTCTTAAGGATAGCGCCTGTCTCAAGGAGTGTTGCTGCAACGCCGTTCTTTACGAGCTCCATATAGATAGGCGTTGATGCAGGATAGATGGACATCGTGAACTTATCGCTGCCAATGTACTTGCCCTTCATGATATCAGCTGCAGCACAGATATTCTCGAATCCGCCGCCAGCACATCCTGCGATGATTCCCTGATCTACCATGAGCTTGCCGCCCTGGATCTTGTCCTTCAGTGAATACTTGATCTTGTCGCCGAAGGATACCTTTGCTCTCTCTTCTGTCTCAGCGATCATCTGCTCAAGGTTAGCATTTACATAATCGATCTCATAAGCGATGGAAGGATGGAAAGGCATAGCTATCATAGGCTTTACAGTTGAGAGGTCAACGATAACGGCGCCGTCATAGTAAGTAACGTCAGCAGGTGCCAGAGCCTTGTAATCGTCTGATCTGCCGTGGATATCGAAGAACTCCTTTGTCTTCTCGTCTGTCTGCCAGATGGAAGAAAGGCATGTTGTCTCAGTAGTCATAACGTCGATGCCGATCCTGAAATCAGCGGAGAGGCTTGCGACACCGGGGCCTACGAACTCCATGACCTTGTTCTTTACATAGCCTGAATTGAATACCTTACCGATGATAGCAAGAGCTACGTCCTGAGGACCTACGCCCTTCATCGGCTCGCCTGTAAGGTAGATAGCGATAACGCCAGGCATCTTGATGTCATATGTCTGTGAGAGGAGCTGCTTTACGAGCTCAGGTCCGCCCTCACCCATAGCCATGGTACCGAGAGCACCGTAACGTGTGTGTGAGTCAGAACCGAGGATCATGCCGCCGCATGTAGCGAGCATCTCTCTTGCATACTGGTGGATAACCGCCTGATGAGGAGGTACATAGATACCGCCGTACTTCTTGGCAGCAGTAAGACCGAACATGTGGTCATCCTCATTGATCGTGCCGCCAACAGCGCAAAGGGAGTTGTGGCAGTTTGTAAGAACGTAAGGGATCGGGAACTTCTCAAGTCCTGATGCTCTTGCTGTCTGGATGATGCCTACATATGTGATGTCGTGTGAAGTCAGCTTGTCGAACTTGATCTTAAGCTGCTCCATATTGCCTGATGTGTTGTGATCTTTTAAGATGCCGTAAGCGATCGTGCCCTGCTTTGCAGCTGCTTTATCGGCTGTCTTTCCTGTCTTGGCAGCAACGGCCTCAGCCGCATTGCCGGAATCTTCAATGAGTTCAGCGCCATTAATGAGCCAGGCGCCGTTTTCGAGAGTTGAAATCATAGTATCTACCTCATTATTTAATAAATTCGCGCATTATTATAACAAAGATATAGCAAAGATTCGAGCAACTTGCTCGTACAATAACGAGAATATAGATATACCGTGAATAAGTTTATTTCAGCGTATAAGGAGATACTAACCCTAATGATTTGCAAATGCTTTCTACGTAGTCGTTATCCAGATCAGAATCAAAATGGCTTCTGATCCAAACAATCTTGTTATCCTTTAAATAAACACCATATGCCAGCTCACCCGTATAGTCTTCTTTCACATTCTGGAGATCTTCAGATCCGATATAGCAGATGGTATAAGTTACACCATTCTTCTCTCCTTTTTCGGGCTCAGCCTCCTTATCTCCGGGATTAGCGAAGTTTTTTGTCAGTTGTTTATAAGTCTTCTTTGCATTTTTACTGTCTTCGAGAGTTAAGTAATAGACATAAGTCGAACAATGAAACTTATTGTCGTTTTTCCCAATTGTCTCTATGGCTCTTACAAATTCTTTCACTTCTGCATCAGGAGCATAATCCCTGACCTCGAGCTGCATCAGCTTATTATCTTTTTCAACATAGTAGACAGACGCACTTTCTTCCTCATCCAGCAAGACTTCGCGGAGTGTTTTGTCACCATCAAGCTCTTTCAAGCCATACTTCTTTGCTGCGCTTATGAAAGCAGATCTGGACCAACCGCCTGAGCAACCGGCCAGGCATACGGCTGACATAACAACTGCCATTGCAAATGATAAAAGCTTTCTTTTCATAGATCCTCCCTATTTCCCTTGGAAATGTCTTTTTTAGCAATATTATAGGCAACTCATATATCAGCTTCAATAGACATAAGAACAGGGGCCGCTATGTAAGCGAACCCCCGTCTGTTCAAAGTTCAAAGCAATTGCTTGCCTTATTTTATTTCTTAAGTCTTGCCTCAAGTGCAGCCTTCTGGTCCTCATAGCCGGGCTTGCCGAGAAGAGCGAACATGTTCTTCTTGTAAGCCTCAACGCCGGGCTGGTTGAAAGGATTTACTGCGAGGAGGTAGCCTGAGATGCCGCAAGCCTTCTCGAAGAAGTAGATGAGCTCACCAAGAGAGTAAGCTGTCTGGTCAGGCATGTGGATCAAAAGGTTCGGAACCTTACCGTCAACGTGAGCAAGGATAGTACCCTGCATAGCCTTTGCGTTAACTTCGTTCATGTCCATGCCGGAGAGGAAGTTAAGACCGTCAAGGTTGTCCTTGTCGTTGGGGATCTCGAAAGATCTTCTGGGCTGGTCGATCTGAACGACTGTCTCATACATGATACGTGCGCCGTCCTGGATGAACTGACCCATGGAGTGGAGATCTGTTGTGTTATCAACGCCTGCCGGGAAGATACCTCTTCTGTCCTTGCCCTCAGACTCACCGTAGAGCTGCTTCCACCACTCTGTCATGTAGTGGAAAGAAGGCTCGTAGTTGACCATAACCTCTGTGGAATAGCCGGAACGGAGCAGGCAGTTACGTACTGCAGCGTACTGATAGCAGGGATTCTCGGAAAGAGGGAGCTTCTTGTAAGCCTTGGAAGCGTCCTTAGCGCCCTTCATGAGCTCTCTGATGTCGATGCCTGCAACAGCGATAGGAAGAAGTCCTACTGCTGTGAGGACGGAGAAACGGCCGCCTACGTCGTCAGGTACTACGAAGCTCTCGTAGCCTTCTTCGTCTGCGAGGCCCTTAAGAGCTCCTCTTGCCTTGTCTGTTGTAGCGTAGATCCTCTCCTGAGCACCCTTCTTGCCGTACTTGTTCTCCATGTAAGCACGGAGGATACGGAAAGCGATTGCAGGCTCTGTTGTCGTGCCTGACTTCGAAATGATGTTGAGGGAGATATCCTTGCCTTCAATGATATCCATCATGTCTGCAAGATATGTAGCGCTGATGGAGTTGCCGCAGAAAAGGATCAGGGGGCTCTTTCTTACCTTCTTTGATGCTGCGTTAGCAAAAGAATGGCCTAAGAGCTCGATTACGGCGCGTGCGCCTAAGTAAGAACCGCCGATACCGATAACGATGAGGACGTCAGAATCTCTTCTGATCTTCTGAGCGGCCTTGCGGATGCGTGCGAATTCTTCTTTGTCATAGTTTGTGGGAAGGTCGAGCCAACCGAGGAAATCATTTCCGGGGCCGTTCTTCTTGTAAAGCATATCAGAAGCGGCTTTTACCTGGGGCTCCATTCTAGCGACTGCCTCTTCACCTCCGATAAAATCGAGGGCGTTCTGGTAATCAAATGTAATCATCTTAAACTCTCCTTACAGGTTTATTCAAAAATCATACAGAGTATACACCCGTATTTTTTCCTTTTCGAGTATAATTAGTCGTGTAAATATTACAAAAAACAACGAAAGATAAAGGAATACAAGATGTCTGATATTTCGATCGCGGAGTCAAAGATCCAAATCCTGTATCTCGTCGACCGTGCACCCGGCGTCAGCTATCACATGCTGATGGAGAAGTGCATGGAATCGCTCTATACGGACTTCTTTACGTTCTCCAGATCTTATGAGGAGCTCATATCAGGCAATCTCATGGATAAGAGCAGATCCGGTGATTTTACGGGCGATGCCGTCGGTTCCACCGAGAATCTGACACTGACTGACGGCGGAAGAGCCGTTCTGAAGGACCTTATCTCATCCCTTAACGCCTCCCTGATCGACCATTTGAACGAAGCAGCCGCTGAGATCGTAAGCGAGATGAGCAGGAACTCGGGCATTACAGCGTCTTTAGAGCCCACGGGAGACGGCAAATTCATCGTAAGCCTTGCTGCCGATAACAACGGCAAGCCTTTCTCCTGCACCATCACAGTTGAAGACGAGGCTCTGGCCGTAAAGATCTGCAAACAGTGGAAAAAGGTCGCTTCCCAAGCTCCCGATGAGTTTCTCAAGCTCTTTGAATAAGAGCTCTTAACCCTTCTTAGTTACCTCAACGATAATGAATTCACCAGGCTGAAGGATGTGACGGAGATGGTCAGATCTCATCTTACGTTCGTTTATGAGCCTTCCCTTGTCGTCATAGCGCCTGATCACGCTGTCTGCCCTTCCGAGCTTGTTGTCATTGATAAGGAAGCTCTGCTGTGAGCCGGACGAATTGGCGATCACGATATAGGTCTTATTGCCCTTGTCAAAGCATGCGGTGGTAACATTGCTCATGAACTGCTCGACACTTACGGGCACGGTCTTATCAAGGGGCTCCCTGATGTCGACATAGAGCTCGTCATAGCCTGCAAAGGCCGTTGTAAGGCCCGATACGGTCATCATGTTGATGAATTCATCCTTGCCGACGAACATCTCGCTGCCGTTGTATTTCGAAGGAACGAAGTTTACGGAGGCGTCGAAAAGGAACATATCGGCAAAATCAGCCTCGCTCATCATGATCGCAGACAGGACATTGCCGCAGTTTGCGCCGCTCGTCATAAGCCTGTTGATGTATTCGCCGCTCTTGCCGCCGGTTACAATATGAGGTGTATCATACTGCGCGAGGACATAACTCGTACGGATGTTATCGATATAGGTTGCCGAGCTGTCATTGGCGACAAGGCTTACACCCATCGTGTGGTAATCTGCATCAGACATCATCGTGCCGCCGCTGTATTCCATGCCGTCAAGGAATACGGTCTTATCCTTGATGTCGCTGAAATACTCTGACTGGGTGAACATCGACTTAACGTAATTGACATAGGATGCCTTCTGGATATCGCTCTTGAAGACCTTTCCGCTGTCATTGATCTCAATATAGAATCTGGCAAACTGCCTGCTCCAGGGAAGCGCCGTGCCGTTGTCGATCCTTTGGCCGCCGTATTCGGAGGTCAGTGAACCGCACATATACTCCAGCAGCTTATCGATATCGTCCTGATTGACATAAGGTCCTATTACGAACCAGGGTGTCGATGAGCACTGCTTAACAAGCCTCAGGCTGTCTTCCAAAGACCCTGTTACCGACTGGTTGGGCTTGTCGGGAGCGCTGTTATCTTCGTTATCATATTCTATCTTGCTCGTAGTACCCCTGACTTCTCTTGATACCGAGTCAATAGCTGAGAGATAAAGTGACGTCTCTGCAAAACCGCTGCAGCCGATATTAAGGTTATTAAGCCTCATGGCCGTAGGTCTTCCGGAGCTCAGAGTATCTGAATAATACTGGGGGATGCCCGCAGATCTGTAGCTGTCAGGTCCTAAGTAGATATCATCGACCAGAACGAAGCCTGAGCCTTCAAATGCTATTGAGAGCCTTATCTCTTCAGCATCTGCCATCTGGTCCGTGACAGCGAAAACATAACTGTACAGCTTATAGTTCTTGCCGATATTTGTAAGCTCGATGCCGTATCTTCCGAAGCCTTCGCCTTCGATCCAGCAGTAAGCCTTCTCGGGCGCCTTGTCAGACATCGCATAAAGGCTCAGACGGTAGAACGTACCGGGCATGAAGTTATCCTTTGCCTTGCCCGGCAGGAGCTGGGTAAGGGCATGGACATCGCTGCCGCTTCCGGTGATCCTCGCACCGTATCTGCCGCTGTAGGATCTGTCCGTCGTGACTACATTGGTCCCTCTGCCATATACATCCCAGGTGGAATCAAGCGAGATATCCCAGGCATGCTCCCTGCTGTCGGAAGCGCTGATGGCACCGCCTGCCGCCCTGTCGAGATGACCTGCGATAAGGATGTCGTCAGCTATTATGTCTATGCCTTCGAGATTGCCTTCAATGGAAAGCTCCGAAAGGATCTGGGATCTGTAGATCTCCTTGCCTGAATCGTAGAAGACCTTATCTCCGTTGACTCCGATGATATTCTCGATGACTACGTTTTCGGATGTAAGATTTACCGTATTTGCAGTCGCGATATTGATCGCAAACGCCTTATTGTCAGTGGTTCCGGCGATGATAAGGCCGGAATCCGTAAGGTAAACGGATTTGATGAGTGATCCTGTTGCTTTTGCTATGTCGCTTTCTTCCATGACAAAGCCCTTGTCATCGGCTTTAACGATCACCGCATTGGTATTGTCGGATACAAAGCAGAAAACACCGGAAGTGGCATCAGCCAGAAGCTTTGTCTTATCCTTCAGAAGCTCTGATTCCCCGATCTTCTCAAAGACCATTCCGTTAGTTGACGAATAGATGCTTCCTTTGCTGTCAGATACCATGAAGCGCTTTCCGTCAGATACAAAAGCAGTTGCATCGGTATCCGGAAGGCTTGATACTGCTATGTTTCCGTTCGCCACGGTAACGACAGTTCCGTCCTTATAGCAGACAACGGAGCCCGCACCTGAACTTCCGATGCCGCAGACGTTCTTTCCCAATGTGAGATTCTCAGGTTCATATACGGACGCATAGTTCCTGCCGTCCTGCGAATAGTAGATCGAGCCGTCCTGCGCAACCGCGATGACGCCGGTCTCATTGGTATCTATGAGCGTAAATCTGTCTTTGGCGTTTACGACACCCGTAAGCTGGCTGTTCGTAAGATCATAGATAAGTCTGCCGCTCTCTGTCAGAGCAAGCGCCATGTTGCCATAGAAAGCCATGCCCTTGATGCGGTCTTCATCCCAGAGGGATTTCTCGTCCTTTATAAGGTTGACGGCACCGAGTCTTGCAGGCTTGTATCCCGTAACGAATCCGGTGAACTTCTCGCTCATGACACCTTCGCTGTCGATCGATATGATCCTCGCGGTATCGCCCTGGCAGTTTGTTGTATCGTAGCCTGCAGCAGCAACTGCGTCAGGCGTTAGGAAAACGCTCTTATCGGAAGCTCCTGCGATCAGCATGCTCGAATAGTCCGTAGAGCTCTCGAAAGAAGCATCCCTTACAAGATTGATATTTGGTATGAGATCACAGTTGATCCCCGTTCCGCCATAGGTATCGTCTGCACTGTCAGGCGTCGCGGAAACTTCGACGAGCTCAGATCTTAGGCCGAATACGCCGACATATCCCAACACGACGATGGCCAGTACAAGAACGACCGCCACGACGACCATCGCCGCCGCAAAGCGTGTCCTCTTAGTTATTCCGAATATCGGCCGGCCGTGCTTCTTCATTCCTTAGCCTCGATCTTTATCTCTTCTGACGCAGACTGCATTTCTTCACCGGCAGCGCTGCCCTGTTCTTCGGTTAATTCTACTTGAACTTCACTTGTTTCTTCAAGTTTTAAAAGTGCTTTTTCTCTTTTTCGCTTATTGCTTACAAGATAAGCAAACGCGATGACTGCCACAGGCATCATCATCATGGACAAGAGATTTGTTCCGAGCATGAAGTCGGACGAGACCTTTTCAGGTATTCCGAACGCCTCAAATGACATGAATGTCGCTATTCCCGATCCGAAGATGTTAAAGATGCTGTGGAGCAGGATCGGCGCCAGGATGCTGTCTGTCATATGATAGCATGCCGCTATGATGATACCGCAGGCTATAGCATATCCGATATGGACTGAGATTCCGTGCATGACGCCGAAGATAAGCGCGCTGATGAATACCGATACCCACGGTCCGAATGATCTTCGAAGCTGACCGAAGATGACGCCTCTGAAAGTGATCTCTTCGGTTACGGGGATAACAAAGCAAAGCGTCAGTACATAAATGACGGTATCCCAGGCAGGGACCACGACCTGTGGCGTGTCAGAAAACCTGTCGACGCTGTCGCGGTATTCCTCCATCGCATTCTTCATAGATTCAAGATAATCCGCGATCCTGCCTGCAACAATGATGTAGAGGGTTACAAAGCCTAACATTCCGAGAGCTATCACCACGAGCGATATCACCTGCCCGGGCTCTAACTTCCTGATCTTGATCAGAGGTTCTTTCTTCATCGAGAGGAGCTTGGATATCACCAGCATCGTAATGAAAACAACGGTGCTGCTGATCAGTGTATAGATGCCCTTATAGACGTTGCGGTCGATTCCGAAGAACGCGAAAGAATAGTAGATCGCACCATCCGCACAAATGAAATAGAGCAACCAGACTAATGCTTTTCCAATTGCTCCAAGTTTGCTAAGGATTTGCTTCCCTAAACCCATCGTTATTTCTGATCTCCGGATGATACTCCGTTCCTGGCTCTGGTCTCAGGTGCCTGAGCGCCGTAATACCTTCTCATGAAGTAAACGAAAGCCTTTTCGAGCTCTTCGGGATCCTTGATCGAATAATAGACACGGTCCCCGTTCTCGCCTATCGCCGTACGCATTATGACGAGCTCGGGCTTTGCGTGACTCCCGTCATCAGGCACATAGTTATACATGACTACATACTCGGTCTTCTGAAGCGTGAATGCATCTATGCGCGACATGTAGTAATCCTTCTTGGAATAAGGATCGCGCATCACGAGAAGCTCGTCGCCCCTGCTCTCCTTGAGATGCTCGCCCGCAAGCTTAGCCTTGCGGTCCTTCTCCAGGGCGATCTTCTTCTTTATTCCTGCCGGCCTGTTATTAGTCTTCTGATTCTTCATCGTCGCCGTAAAGCTCGTCGCAGAGCTTGTCGTAATAATCGTAGATTACCTCTTCCTCTTTCTCGGGAAGGTTCTCAAGAAGGACTTCTCCGTCCTTGTCTACGAAGCGCATGATCACGTAAGCTGAGATCAGTTCGCCTTCCTCATCCTTCTCGTCCGTATCAACGATCAGGACAACATATGTGGAACCGTTAAAGAGGAATGTGCTCTCTACAACGGCCTTTGTAACCTCGCCAGTCTCCTCGTCCTTAAGTTCGATGACTCTGTCGCCCTCGTCGTCAAGCTGTGCGATTGCGTCGATAAGCTCATCCTTAGGTCCGTTCATATTATCTGCCATGTTATTTCTCCTTGTTTATTCGTCTTTTGATATTAGCTGAAACTCTAATATTTAATTATAGCATATTAAGGTAATCCTGAAGGATTATCTCCGCCGCCACCTGGTCTATGACCTTCTTCTGCTTCTTGGCCTTGATGTTGTTCTCGTGAAGATATCTGGATGCAAGGACCGTCGTAAAGCGCTCGTCCTTATAGACAGGCTCAATGCCGCACCTCTTGGCAAGTTCCGCTCCAAAAGCCTCCGCCTTGTCCTGTGTGGCAGATCTCGTGCCGTCGGTCCTTGCGGGCATTCCGAGCACGATGGCGTTGACCTCCATCTCCTTTATGATCTCGCAGATCCTGTTTAACGCCCACTCAGGGTCCTCGCCGTTCCAGTTGACGGTCTCGATTCCCCTTGCTATCACTCTCAACTCATCGGATACGGCAACGCCGATATGCCTCATTCCGAAATCAATCCCCATTACTCTGCCGGGTGCTTTGCCCATAAATTCACGTTTCCTTTCAAAAAATAAGGCGGCATAAGCCGCCACTACCGCTTAATACCGGTATCTTATACTCTTTTACAGTCTGGAGCAATAATCGTTGATGATTACCTCCAAAAGCTCATCACGGTCAATACGCTTGATGAGACCCCTGGCTCCCTTATAGTTGGTGATATACGTAGGATCGCCGGAAATAAAGTATCCGACGAGCTGATTGATCGGGTTATAGCCCTTCTCCTTAAGCGCGCTCAAAACATACGACATGAGTGCATGTACATCAGCCGTTCTGTCACCTGATAAGTCGAATTTTGCTGTGTTGCTGTCCACAGAAACCTCCAAACGAAGTAATCTTCGGTGTTTTCATTCTAACACACATCTTAGCAAAAATAATTAAGATTTGATTAATATCTCACGAAAATGTCCCATTACAGGGCTCGGGCTGCGTGAATCCTTGGTGCCGCCTCGCCGGGGCCGCCTGAACCCACAGTTAAGGATTTGTTGCCTTCTAAGCGGACAAAAAGAGCAACATAGAGAGCAACATGGCCAATGTTGCCTTATTTGTTGCCTTCTAAGCGGACAGAGGAAGCAACATTTCAGCAACAATCCTTAACTGGCATTAAAGGTGGGTATAAACATTCCAAGTTCTCAAAAAAGACCTCCCCGGCTTAGCCGGAGAGGTCTTGTAAGTCTTTAGAGCTGAGGATCTTCAGAGGCTGTTATGTCCATTCGCCGTCGAAATTACAACTATCGCAAATAACATCTTTGCCTTCGAAGAAGATTACTTCGATCTCGCACTCTTCATAATTGGTCTTTTCCATTACTATTCTCCTCACTTATGCAATTTTAGCTGCTTCTTTTGCAAAATTGTAATATGCCTGCGCCAAATTCTTCATAGGCTGAGAACCTGTACCGTTAATAACCTGGAGGTATGTATAAATGGAATATTCACCACTTACACTGCCTACGGAGAAGCTGAAACTCTCATTGTAACGTGATGCTACAAAGCCTGCCTCATCAGCACCCTTTATCGTATAGATAACATAGTTTCCGCTGACTTCGCCCTGAACAGTCTTTGTGCCGCCGGCATATGTTACCGTCATGGCAGGGGCAGTATCTCCTAACGCTGACTTTAAGAATCTGAACTTGACTTCAGTCTTGGAAAGGAAGGATACGTTTCCGCCCTTAAATGCTGAATCAGGATCTGAAGCAGGTGAATATGTTGCTGTTGTTAAACCATAATCAGGAGCTGTATCGAAATCAACACCTGATACAACAGGAAGCTTGTCTGTGTTTATCTTCAGCTGTTTCTGTGCATATCCGCCATATGTAAGAAGTGCCTTAACAAGATCTGCATATGAAGAATCTATTGCTACTGAAGAATTTGCAACTTCTTCAACTGTCGTCTCATAATCAGTATTACGGTTGTCATAAGTAAGCGTTATCGTAATTTCTGCTGTCATGCACGCTGACTCTACAGGGATAACGAAATAATCACCTTTAGCATCACTTGCATAAGATGTGACATCCTTGCTGATTGTTGTCTCTGTGCCATTCTTGTTGTAAACATAAGAATAACTTATAGCTACATCTGACTGTGCTGCTGAAGCAAAATCAACATATGTCTTGAAATAGATCTCTCCGCCGATTCCGATAACATAGCCTGCTACCTTAGGATCGGTATCGGGCTTTAAAACGATCGTTGAGCTTCCGTCATAATGAACTATTTTAGAACTGATATCACTCTTGAAGTTGTCAATATCAAAGGATTTACCATTCGTATTAACAACCGTTACTATCTCAGCTGTACTCTGAACACCAATATGAATATCAGCAGCAGAACCTAAATCGCCAGCCAGATTGATTACGATACCTGAATTGAGATAGAAATTAGCCTTGTTGACATCCTCATTTCCTTTGCACTTATTTCCAAATACCTTAGGCGAACCGCTTATTTCTACAACATTATCATAATCCCACTTATAGATCTCGATACCGCCGCCGCCATTTGCGCCATCATCTCTGCCAACATTGTTATTCGTGATAGTTCCACCTGAAAGGTATAAATTACATCTGTTGATCCTGACGCCGCCACCGAGCTGTCCGGCATAGTTATTGCTGATAGTACCGCCGGAAATAGTAACGTCTGCGCATATGTCCTCGCCTTGTGGACCTTGCTGCTTGCTTGAACATTGTCCTGATATAGCACCGCCACCTTTATTTGCTTTGCAATTGGTGATGGTACCACCATTCATTATGAACTCAGAACCATTTGATGCACATATAGCACCGCCTTCATCATTGGCTTCAAAATCAGTAATAGTACCGCCATTGAGGATCATCTTGCTTCCGAGTTCAATAAGGACACAACCGCCTCTGCCGGTAGTTGAATCCACACCTACACCGGTTCCATTGACCCAGTAATCCTTGGAACCTTTTCCTGTAGTTCCCGCACCAGTAATAGTACCTGTACCGTTAATTGTCAAAACAATACCTGTGGCGCAATCAGCCCAGTTAATTGGAGACTGAGATGATGTACTCTGATTATCACCTGATGTTCCTCTGATCCTTCCTAATACATACATACTCTCAGTTCCTGTATAAGTGATCGTATGTCCATTAAGATCGATCGTAATGTTCTGATCGCTGGTTTCGACCTTTGTGGATTTAGCAACTGAAATGTCGCTGACCAACTTATAGCTGCCAGTTGAATAAGGCAAAAAGCCATCGTTACCGTAGATCCAGGTCTGATCAACTTCAACAACGCCTCCGGATCTAGTTCCTGAAAGCAGTTTTTTGGTTGATTCAGCATTAGCCGGCACTTCAGAACCACCTACAGTGGGATCTTCAGGTTCCGTTGTAGCAGTATCATCAGTCCCGGTAACATCAGCCGGATTTTCCTGGCCCTCTTCTGAAGTGGTGTCTTCATCAGTCTCACCATCAGCATCTTTATTTGTATCATCAGAAACACTGCCATCAGTATTAGATCCCTGATCCTCATTCTGATTATCATTCAGATCCTGATCATCATCCTGATTCTCACTGCCGTTCTCTTCTGCGGCTTCAACAGTCGGTTCTGTCTGAGGTTCAATCTCCTCAGCAAAAACAGAAGCAGAGAAAGTGCCGAAGATCATGGCCATTGCACAAAATGCAGCGATAGCTTTTGTAAATTTCTTCACTCTAGTGTCCTCCAAATTCGAATTTCACTTTTTTTGGTTAAAATTACAAGTTCTTAACCATAAGATTATACATCAAATATCGTTTAGAGTTCACAATGAAATCACAATTCTTAACAAATTAGCAAAAAATCGCTCGATTAAAACAAGAAATCACCCAAAGATGACAAAAATATTTTCCTTTTCTGCCCTTACGACAGTTCCTTTGACGATATCGCCACGCGAGAACTTATCCTTTTCGACTTCAGCAAAAGCTCTGACATAGTTCCCGGTATAGCCTTCAGCTATGGTCCTGCCGTCCTTCTCTTCGATCTTCTCTATGAGTATCTCCGTTTCTTTGCCGGCCATGGAAGAAGCAAACGCGGAAGA